>ERZ808240.6-NODE-6-length-276376-cov-15.578190_pt1 | contig 276376 bp, 252 predicted proteins | sample MGYA00521084_ERZ808240 | MGnify/ENA primary metagenome ERZ808240 (study PRJEB31516, sample SAMN03275571) | gut metagenome | biome: mammalia-associated habitat; material: feces | host: Papio cynocephalus | place: Kenya | collected 2012-08-06 ...
CTTTGCTGGATTGGGTTTCAAGTGATAGCGGTTTGAAAAATGGGGAAACTCAAAACTTCTCTATTCTTCCGCTCTCGCTAAAAAGAATCCAAGATTCACTCTGACTTCCCTCCGGGCAATATCTTCATTTGAATAACAGCAGGTATCAAAACCGATCAATTCAAATCCCAGATGAAGATAAAAACCGATCGCATTTGTGTTGCACGACTGCGTTTCCAAAATGACCGCACGGCGTTTCTGCCTTACAGCGACTTCTTTGGCTTTATCCATCAATCTTTTCCCGACACCTTTTCTGCGAAGTTCCTCGGACACCCAGAGTTCCGTCACTACAAGTCGATTCGACCATTCTTCCGGGCACACTTCAATACAAGCCAGCATCTCTCCGCTCTCACTTACGACGCCGTATGCCTCCGCATTTTCCCAGTGTTCCTGATATAGTGAATCCGGAAAATCATATTCTTCCGGTGTATGAACGATCTCCGATTCAGCCTGCTTTCTAATCATAGAAATCTGGCAGCCATTCTTATCAAAGGGACGAATTTCAAAATCATAGTAGCTGTCGCTTCGGATTATCATTGGTATTATAGTGCCTTTCCATTTGTCTTTTGAAAAAGCAATGATTTCATATTTGTCCATGTAAACTCTCCTCCTGTAATTATAATTTTGCGAACTGGCGTATAGCGCTATATTTATTAAATAGAAAATTATCAACATCCTTAAAAACTCTACAGTTTTTTAATAGCAATTATATGATATTCCCACTTTGGCTTAACTTGTTCTTACAGATTCTTCTATCAGACGGATGGCTTCTTCGCGGGAAATATATTTAATCATCTTTAGATAAAAGGCGGCTCGCGGGAATATCATCTGTTCGGTATGTATCCTCCCCTTTTTAGACAGATCTTTATATTTTTCACATAATCCGTTGCAAAGATTTATGGCATTATTCATTTTTGGCATAAAACGCCTCCTAAAATTCCGGTTTACGCTTCTTTTTTCAATTCAATCAAACTATATATACCCAATATGACAATGTGCCAAAAATATGACCCAAGCCAAATATCACATTCTGATTTCCGAGTCGAAGTACTGTTCCTGAAAATAAGTTTTCTCCCTGATTTCTTCCTTTGTAAATGTCATTCCTTTCGGAGCTACAACCCATTTTTCTTCAATATCATCATATCTATGAATAATAGCAATTATTATCCCTGTATATTCTTGAACCGGTTCATCCAATCCTAACAAATAGGCATCTTGTTCTTCTCCATCAGGCGCAATGATTCCCTCTATGTATCCATAGTTAGTCGGATAATATATATCTTTATGCTTAGGATGATAGCTTCCCATCGGTCTATCTACTTTTACCGTTACTATATTGCCAATCATATAAACCTCCGCACATTCCATTTTACCAACTAGCACAAATAGAAATCACTCTTCGATTTCTATTTCGTCAATCGCTTCAATTCGTAAAAGTTTCGTTACCTGCTTATTCTTTTTATCCGTATAACAGATCTTCATCCATTCATCATCTGCATCCAAAATCGTGCAGGATAATTCTGTTTTTCCTGCAAAATTCAGAATAGCCTCCGACTTAATGGTACATTGTTCGCCTACTAGATCATCAATCAACTGCGACATATAATTATCTCCTTTCTGCTTTTTCTCCAATCGTTTTACTTTTGATTCCAACCGCTTTACCTTTCCCGGATATGCTGAATAGCAAAGCAGTAAAACCAATGCTATAATTCCACAATATTCCATATTTTACTCCTTTTCTTCTCAGACCGGAAGATTATTTGAATCTGCTGTGCCCCCACCAATCGGGTATTAATTCAATTAATCTCACTGTTTTTCTTGTTTCATAATCCATTAAAATCTCAATATCACCACTATCCTTATCCAGCTGCATCATATATTCCCGGCATGCTCCACATGGTGCTCCCACACTGCCATCTTCGACGACCGCAACCATTTTATCTATTTTACTTTCTCCATTTGTAATCATATTTGCAATCGCATTTCTTTCTGCACACATTCCTAAGGTGCTCGCGGTATCTATACATACACCAACATATATATTTCCACTTTTCGTTAATATCGCTGCCGCAACGCCTCCTGCCTCAATGAATGGAGAGACCTCTCTCTCATTTTGAACTTCTCTTGCCTTATCATACATAATTTTCCAAATATCTTTTTCCATATTTTTACTCACTATACATCCCTCTCTTCCATAACCAATTCCCTTTCTAGGCATTTACAACACAATTTTCCAAGTCCCGAATTTTGTCGCCCACATCTTCCGGGCAATGAGCATCCGATGAAGTAATAATTTTCACATGATTCTTCTTCAATGCCCGAAGTAATTCCTTCTCCCATCCCATATCATTCTCCCGGACTGCTGGAAATCACCTTGCCGGTATTCCAAAGTGTAACTGCCTTTTTTGCTGCCTCCAGCCGCTCTTCCTCAGAATGAAAATCAATCGTCACCGAGTGACATCCGCACTCCAGACACATCACATAATAACCACAGCCACATTCCTCTTCTAACAATGCACCGCCCTCACACAACGGGCAGTCGCTGATTTCTAACATTTCTTCGATATTCATAATTCTTTTTCCTTTCTTTTTGGTTTGTTCTAATTTTTCAAGCAATTTGACCAACAAATTTATACTACTCTTTTGACCCCCATGACTCTTTCCTGCTTTGGGTCATACATTTTGCATCTTGTATTTGACCTGAAAAGTCAGTATCCTTTGCTAGACCAAACTCTTACATGTTGCTTTATGGTCTACCTTTAAGGAACTCTTTTTAGACCAAAAACAAGTTCTCTTTTCCTTGACTTAAAACGAATTTTCCATTTTACAAGTCAAATTTCGCTCCAATAAATGGTTTCGCCCTGCCCCCTGCAATACACTCTGCAGCATTCCGCACCAAGCCATCAAGACCCCGGAACCTCGCATGTCCCACGAGCTCACAGCCTTCCAAAATCATCACAGGGCGCTGCATGCAGCGCCCCATTCCTGCTATTATTTGTAACTATTCAGGCTCCCCCTCCCATACATTGATCCTGAATAGCTACCATTATTTTATAAACTCATCCAGATCCACGCGGTCAAACACTTCCAATGCGCCTCCGCGGGTAGCATTGAAAATCTTCACATGGTGTTTGATGGCATGCTCTTTCAAAAGAGTGTACGCATTCAGCGAGCCATCCAGAAAATACTTCTCATAATCGTCGCTCTGGATGCCAAGACGGCGCATACGGTCCACGATCTTCTTGGCATCACGCTGTTTCAATTTGTCGTCCGTGTAACCGTTGATAAAGTGCGTATTTCCGGTAAACGTCGAGGTACAGTCGCAGCCGATCAGGTAAATCTCGGAAAATCCCATGTAAACCGCCATCTCGATCATCAATGACATTACCGTCGAACCGGACGGAATGTAGTATGCCAGCGGAGAACGTTTTACTTTATACTTATCTTTTGCGATATTGTACAAAATAACCGGATTTTTTGGTTTCTCGCGGAAAATATTATATGTCGTAACATTGGTAAATAATGGAATATCTCCAATTGCCTCGTTGATCTCCTCGCTCTGGAATTTCGCACAGATGCGGTCGATCAGGAAATAATAATCCGGACGCCAGGTCGTCTGATCAAATGCCTTCGTCACGAGGTTACATCCAAACGTAATCTCGCCGTTTTTCTGGAGGCCTTCGAGATCCGAAAGACGCATACTCGGACCATTTCCAACAAGGAAACAACGCTGCCCCTTGTGCTTGTTTTTGTAAGAATACAAAAGTTTACTGTTTGCTGTACGGCAAAGTCCCATACAGCGGAGCATACCGGAAAATGCGATATAGCCGTCACGGAACCCCTTGCGGATGACATTCTTCGTATGGATGACCCATTTGTAAAAACGGAATGCCGGACCAAGATCGGTTTTAATCGTCTTTTCAATAACACGGCGTGCCGCATGGGCGTCATCAAGGTAATTGAATTTTTCCGTAAAGGCTTTATATTTCTCGTCGTATGTGAAGTTTGCAAACTGGTCTAAGATTGCCTTCACAAGGTCATCCTGCGTCTTTACGATCGGCCCCGGCAATTCGTTGATATCAAAATAAAAATCACGGATCTCGCCCTGATATTCGTCGAGATCATACATATAAAATACCATCGGACGCTTCAGATCGCCGTAGTCAAACATCGTTGAAGAATAGTCCGTGATCATAAGATCACTGATGATGTACAGATCATTGACATCATCCACCAATGTTACATCGATCACACCCGGCACATCATTGGCCACATCTTTGAATCCGATCTGGTGGTGGGCGCGGAACAAAAGGACATATTCGTCGCCAAGCTGCTGCATCAGTTTATTGAAATCAAGTTCTGTATTGTACTGGAATCCTTCGCCCTTTTTAAACTGGTTGTCGCGCCAGGTCGGCGTGTACAGGATCACTTTCTTGTCTTCCGGCACTCCAATCTCTTCCTTGATGCGTTTGACATCTTCGTCGGTAAATTTAAAAAGCGCATCGTTTCGCGGATAACCGGTTTCCAAAATGATATCCTCTTTGTGACTCTTATCGAGACGGAACGAAGAAATCATCTTTTCACTGTAAAAACGGGATGGCGAGATGAGATAATCCATCTTGCGTCCCTTGATATAATATTTTTTGTGCATTTCTGCCAGTGACTGTCTCGGATCCACCTCAAACTGGATATCATTTCCGAGGCGCTTTAACGGCGTTCCATGCCAGGTTTCAACATATACCTGATGTGGACGCGGAATCAGATAGTTCGGCAGTGCTACATTGTTAAACCAGTATTTAGCTTTCGCATAAAGGATAAATGCCGAGCGGGAATCCTTTTTTACGACACGTGTATGACGGCGCACCTTAAGATCCGCATGAGCCTCTACATCATTGACGATCCATACAAAGCGGAAATCGCGGTATCTCTCATCTTCCATCAGTTCTTCATAAATGGCACGGAGATTTCCCCCACATCGTTTGCCGCTGAATGCCTCAAAGACAATCAAATGCTCATTTAAGATCGGGTGGGTCAGACACTGCCACCAGAATTTCAATCGTTTCTTCAAAAAACGCTTATTTTTATTCGAAAGTAAGCCACTCATAAATATCCTCCATTTAACTCCATATCATAATGGTTTTTCCAAATTCTTTGTGTATATCTGCTTCAAATGCTTTGCGCATATCATCGATGGAACGTATTTTAAATACGCCGCCTATGATATTTTGCAGATATTCCGGAATCTCCGGATTGGATTGATACAACTCAATGGTTTTCATAAAATCCGCTCTGCCGCTTCGGCTGCTGCCAAACATACGAAGCCCCTTTTCAAGTATCATACGGGTATTGATCGAAACCGGATTTTCCGATACGCCCAAAATCGAAATCGTGCCCTCCGGGCGGATATAATCAATGATCTGATTGATTGCTTTCGGAGAGCCTTCGCCGCCGACACATTCAATCGCATGGTCGATCTGCAGATCTTCCGGAATCCGGGAAACCACATACGTCTCATCCGCAAAAGTAAAATCTGACAATTTATCGCGGTTTACACCAAAGATGCATAATTTTGTATCCGGGAACATTGCCTTAAAAAATACGGCGGTAATATAACCCAAATTTCCATCGCCCCAAATGCCGACGCATTCCCGGCGTTTGTGCGCAATTCGATCAAACCGGCTGAGAGCATGTACACTGACCGATACAATTTCCGTAAATGCTGCCACAAGCGGATTGATATTTTCCGGGAGACGGACAAGCCGGTCTCTGCGAATATCCACGACATCCTGCATAAAACCGTCAAAACCGCTGGCACGGAATTTGGAATCTCTTCGATAATTTTCCGCAATGATCTCATCTTCACTCATCGGTGTATTCGGGATCATTACCACTTTTTCGCCTGCCTGAAATTCTCCTTCCGGATCATAAACAACCTGTCCAATCCCCTCATGGATCAATGCCATCGGCAATTTCTGGCGCAGAATATCTTCCGCACGCTTTCCCTGATAATATCTCTGATCGGCATTACAAATAGACAAATAGGTCGGTCTGACGATCACATTGCCCGCTGTCAGGTCAATATCCGTAAATTCTACTTCAAATCGTCTGGGTGCTACCAGACGGTAAACTGCATTCAGCATAGTCTAATTTCATCCTTCCGATTTGTTTTCTTCCCCTTTGATCAAGGCTTCTGCCACACGCAGATCATAAGGATAGGTAATCTTGATATTAAACACCTCTCCGTCTACGATATGAACTTTTTCGCCTTTCATAACAAAAATCTTTGCCGCATCCGTCAAAAGTTCTTTTTCCTTTGGACTGAGTGCCTCATATAATTGACGGAGTTTCAATGCCTTAAATGTCTGTGGTGTCTGTCCCTGGTACATTTTGCGGCGCTCCGGAATATCGCTGATCACCACATTATCCTCGCTGCACACGATCGTATCGGTCGCCGCCACCGCGGTATCGCAGGCACCGTATTCTTTCGCATAGCGGATATTTTCCTCCAGAATCCGCTGCGTCACAAAAGGACGAACCGAATCATGTGTAACAATAATCGTATCTTCATTGAGATTGCCCTCTTTTTCGATGTAGGCGATCGAATTCATAATCGTCTCATTTCTCGTCTCGCCGCCTTCAAGAACCACAATTCTCTCGGTGTCTTTCATATATTTACGAACAAGGTTCTTTGTGTGTGAGATCCACTCGGTCGGGCACAATACGAGAACCTTTTCAAATTCACTTTGCATGTAAAATTTTTCCAATGTGTGGATTAAGATCGGTTTGTCTCCTACCAGCAGATACTGTTTTGGTTTTCCGACATTTCCCATCCGGCTTCCGACACCACCGGCAAGTACTACTCCATAAATCATAACTTCCTCCATTCCACCAGACTTTTCTGATGTATTTACTGTTGTAATCCTGTCTCTATTTTAATGCTTTTTCGTCCAAATGTAAAGAACTGCTTTATCCGGGTTTTCTTTTGCAGCGGTGCAGCAAACAAAATCCGCTTTTCCGTACGCAGCATCAGCTGATCCAAAAAGGCATAATCGTCTTTGGTTTCCGGCACCAGTTTCAATTCCCCGGCAAATGCCATCCGCACTCTGGCGCGGTATAACTCATGGTAACGGTACATAAAGCGCATCCCTACGGGCTTTGCAGATACCGGGATTTCGGCTTCAAAGCATTTTCTCGTATGTTTCTTTTCGCCCAGATAATATACCTCTTTTTCTGTCACCGAAAAAGGAACTTCTTTATTTCGGTTGTCCATCGCATAATAAACGATCTCCGCGTCCTCTGCCGGCTGAATCACCTCGCCGCTTACAATAAGTTTCTTCTTCCGGTAAACGATAGATTTTATCTCATACGGCATTTCCTTTAACGATGTAATCGTAAGATTGTGGTAGCGCAGTCTTCCGCTCCGGTATACAAGTTCCGGCAAAATCGGTTTTTGCTTTTTCACTTCTAACAGCCAGATTTTTACATCATCCGGAATCTGCTCACAGCCACATAAAATATCATCTTCGATGCCTTCCAAAATCGAGATAAAATCCCGTTTCAAATTTTCACTCATCGAATCCTTTTCCGTAAATCCGGCATGGAACAGATTTTGAATCAGCAAATGCTGGAAAAACGGAAGCACATTTCCCTGTTTTTTCTGCAGGCGTTTCCATATATTTTTATACGTAACGATGGAAACCGGATACTCCCCCGCCTCATTCCATGTGCGGGGACGATTTGTATCCACGATGATGTCCTCTTCTTTCCGCTCATATACCGCAAATTTTTCTGCCGTCTCGTACAGCCGGCAAAGAAGGGCAAAATCCCCATCGCTTTCTTTTTTTCGTATCAAAGCCACAAAATCCGGACGGACCAGCAGCCGGGAGGCATCAATCGTTCCGACATTATAATGCTCTTTCACATACGCCATGTGCTGTTTTCCCTCCACCGGCTCATCCGAGAGAACGACCATCATCACATCCGGCTTCAGAGAAGCAAGAAAGGCATCGAGCCGTTTCTTCTCCCGCTTTGAAAGGACAAGGGCATCTTTTCCCGGCACATATTCTTTTGTCAATTCTTTCCAAAAAACAAATGACTGTTGTTTCAATGCAATCTCCTTATCTCATCATAAACTCGTTTACAGTTATCCTGGTCAAACCAGCGGTAAAAGGCATTGCCGCGCTCGTCGTACAGCGGATCCAGCACGCAGTCGTTCTCGATTGCATGGATCAATGCCTCTATCGTTGATTCATAATCATAGCACACCGGCCCCAGCCCATCTCTCTCATAGTCAAAATATCCTTCGGAATACACCTGCCCCTGAAAGAAGGTATCTTTATCAAACTGGGCGTAAATAACCGGCTTTTTCAAATACGCAAAGTCAAAGGCGACACTGGAAAAATCTGTCACAAGAAGTGCATTGTTTCGAAATTCCTCCTGGTAATCAATTCCCTGCTGCATCACTTCGATAATATCATTTCCGGAAAAATCTTTCAACTGCACCTTATGATGGGTATGCAGGAAAAATTTTCCGCGATAGCCTTTTTCCTTCATGACGCGAAGCAGTCTCTCATCGTGAATCAGCGCATTGTAAAAACGGTAAAATTCCGAATATTTAAACAACGGATTGTAAATACGCTCGCCGGTATCATTGTTCAGACGGCAGGCAAGCGCCGCACGCCATGTCGGCAGGATCAAAATAGTCTTCTGCGGGGCATTTTCCTGTTTCAAATTGTCATATCTTGGAAGTCCAGTCAATTTCACGACCGACTCATCGTAAAAATAATCGCCATTCAGAATAGACTCATACTCCGGCTTTGCTGACGTAACAAACATCTGCAGATTTTTATTGAACCGGTTCAACCACTGCGACAAGTCATCCTTAATGATACCATGCTGCAAAAATACGAAATTGTACTTGTACAGATCGCGGATATACTCGCTGTCGTCATCCCACGGATTGAAAATGTTATCCTCTCCCTGAGAAGAAATAATATGTTTGGCAAGCAGGACAAACAATTTGTAATGAAATTTTCGGAACGGAAGCACCGGTCCGACGGCTTTCATTTTTTCATAATCCACACTGTCCTCCGACAATGTAAATCGTGATTTTACATCTTTTTCTTCCGCCCGCTTCAAATATTTATAAAAATGTTCGGCATTGTCGCCCGCTACATTGATGCGTTCCATCACAAGCCAGCGCTCTTTCCGCAAAAATGGGCGGATAATATGTGCCAGGATTCGGTATCCGGCAATTGCTTTCTTTTTATCGTGAAAACACCGCTTTAAAAGCGCACATTCCTTTGCCAAATGTTTCCAGCCGTGTTTCTTTTCGACAAACAATTTTGTATTTTCCGGATTGGCGCTTACCATAAATCCATGATTGTGGAAATACAGCTGCTCAACATTCGGACTCAGATGGGAAAACTTACCAAGTTTGATAAATAACCGCTGCGGCATATTGTCCTGATACTGCCCGTAAACTTCATACGTCGTGGCATCTTCAAGCGGCAGCCGGATCTCATACCCACGCACGCGCATCATTTCTTCCCCAAAAATCACTGCTTTTCGAAACTGTGCCGGCTTGGAAGTAACCGGAAAACTCTCGCCCCGGTCATTTTCCACTGTGATCGTGAGATCATCGGCAAACGGACACCAGATCCTTCCGGCAAGTTCCAGACAGTCTTCATGGATATTCAGCACATCGACAGAAAACAGCGATTTTGCCTGCAGACTGTACATTTTAATATGGTCGAAATACAGGGCTCCTCGCCGGTATACCAGTTCTTTCCGGATGTCTCTGCCATATTTGAGCGAGAGCGCATACAATTTGTACTCGACATACATTTTGTCCAAATGACAAATCAGATCGTCATCCATATATTGCAGCATTTTCCGCAGCCATTCCTTGTACCACTCCTGCTCTTCTTCCGTCAATACCCCATTCAGATCATCGCGGAGCCGCCATTGGAAATCGTACAAGATCAAATACTGAATGTACAAAAGAACGGTTCCGTATTTATCCAATGACTCCTGAATCAGCTCCAGATAATAATGTTCCGGCGTGTCAAGATACCATTCTTTGGATGTCCCCTTGTTCTGGATCGCCGAAGAGGCATTGACGCGCTTGCGGTACAGATGAAGAGCGTCTGCCACAACACCGTATTTCAATTTATCCAAAATAATCGAATTGACAAATTTGGAGTCTTCCGCAAATTTCAATTTTTCATCAAACCGGTGCGTTTTCAAAACCTCTGCTTTCACAAACGAAGCCGTCACATGCATCTGCACATAATTATATTTTTCCAATACATCGATGATCCGGCTCCCCTGCTCATATTTAAAGAAAAGCCAATGATAATCGTCCCTTGCCTCAAAAAATTTCTGTGGACAGGCCACCAGATCAATCTTGTCCCGGCGTTTTTCAAAAAAATCATACACCGCCTGAAAACTTCCGCTGGTCCACTTATCATCCGAATCCAGAAAATTTACATATTTTCCCTCTACATACTGCATTCCATAATTTCTCGCCGCACTGACGCCTTTGTTTTCCTGTTTCAGATAAAGGATGTTATCCGGATATTTTTTTGCATATTCGAGGCAGATTTTTTCGCTGTCATCCGGACTTCCGTCATTGACAAGGATAATCTGGATATTTTTTTCAAATCCAATGCTCTGCCCGATCACAGAATCCAATGTTTCCGCGAGATATCCTTCCACATTATAAACCGGGATCACAACCGAAAATTTGTATTTATAATCCATGTTTTCTCTCCTTTCTCTCATACCACAGGATAAAGCCTGCCGCCAGACATCCGATCAGACTAAGTATCACACCGGCCACCAGCCCCGGTGTCCGGTAGCGGATTTCCACCGTATGGTTTCCCGCCGGAATGTCCATTCCTAAAAACATGACATTGGCGGCATACGTCTCCGTTTCCTTTCCATCCACATAAGCACGCCATCCGCTGCTATACGGAACAGACAACTGCAAGTATCGTTTTTCCGGCACATTGATCTCGCCGCGGACGACATTATCGGTCCGTTTTATATTCTGCAGAGTGTACTCATTTCTACGATTGATCTGTGTTTTAATCGTCTCTTCTTTTTTTCCAAATACCTGCAGATCTTTCTTGGAAAATCTTCCCTCTACCTGAAATTCCAATGTGATTTCCACCTCGCCGGACATTTTTCCCAGATGAAACAAATATTCCTTTCTGCCAAAATACCAATTCCATTCCGGAGTCAGCACCCGAAGTTCCTTTTGTACCGTTCCCAGCGATGCGGTTATGTCACAATAATGAAACCGCTCATTCGTAATCTCATAATCTCCCAGTCTCACATAGGTTTCTGCAAGAGGATCTGCTGCCACCTTTAATTTCAGACGGGCATGTTTTTTCTTTACAATGATATCCTCTCCCTGAATCTCGATCCGCCGTTTTCCGGTAATCTCATACGGGAGTTCCAGTGTCCCGGAATCTTCTGTTTTTCCTGTTTCTACGCCTGTCTCATTCTCAACATCATCCCGAAGCATCGACGTAAGCATCCTGCTTTCCTTTTCACAGCCACTCGCTTTGTCCCATTCATTTGTTTTCTGCTGAACCACATCATAAGCTGTCCCAAATGCCAATGGATTCGGATTTTCATACAGATCATAGGCGGCTCCGTTTTTTGTAAAGGTTTTCTTCCGTTCAAAGCCGCATGGCACTCTGCTGTCATCTCCTGCCGGCGCAATATAGTAACGCACACAGGCAAGTGCCTCCAGTCCGCTTCGCTGATCCAGTCCATTCACTTTAAACATACTGTCTTCCACGGCACCATTTTCGACCACACTATCCCACGATAAGCGGTATGGATTGGACAAACTCAGATATGTCGACACCCCATAGATTCCGGTAGCAAGTCCCGTATTCTGGATTTCCTTATCCTGCACGTCAACGCGGTAAAATTCATCTTTTGCACAATTTTTCACTTCCGTTTCTGCCGCCTCTGCCAGATTTGCCGAAGCCTGTCCCTGCAGAAGAAACTGGTCCATATAATTTTGTGCGTGGCTGCCAAAAAGCAGCCAGCCATTTCCCATAATCGAAATGGCAATCATCCCCAGAACAAGTGACATTTTCACCTGCCACCGCCATCGAGCCGCCCACTGGGACGCAAGTAAAAACAATACAAGTATTGTCAACATCAGGGTCACAACACCAAACCACGTATACCAAAGATCCCTTTCTTCTCCGAATGCTACAGCTGTAGTATAGCCAATTGCCATAACCAGCATGAGTACCTTGGGAAGTCGTTTCATTGTCATAAATTCCGGAAGCACTTCGACCACACAGTACGCATATAAAAATGTCACAAGGTACAAAAATCGCCCCGATACATAGGAAAATCCATTCATAATATAGCCGCCTGCCGGAATTAACATCATCAAAGTCCAGATTAAAAAACTGCTTTTCAATTTCCAGCGCCCGCGGGTTGCAAATAGGACGGTCAACGCCGGAAGCACAATCGCCGCCATCCCCAGATAATCCCACGTAATGTGTGGTGTTCCGATCAGTCCGGAAAAGATTGTCAGATACCTTTCCCCGTCAAAGAGCCATAAATTTCCCGGATTCACAGCACTGTCATTTCGATTACTGGAAAGGAATGACAATATTGCCGGAAGGAACAAGCCCGCTGCCATCGCTGTCCCCGCCACATATCGTAAGACAAAGCCACAGAAATATTTTATTTTTCCCTGCACTTTTTCGGCAAATACCGAGATCAATACAGCCAGGCACACAAAGATGCTGTTCATATAGAAAAAATAAAATCCATTGAGTGCACACAAAAACACACTGGCAATCAACAGTCCACCTCTTTTTTTCTCCCGATACCGGTCCACCCCGGTCAGCATAAGAGGAAGGAGGATCATCGGTGAGATAAAAAAGGGATGTTTTACCGCGACATGAAGAACATAACCGGAAAATACGTACAGCCACGCACCGGCTAAACTCACTGCCCGCCCTTTTCCTCTGTTCCGGCAGTAAAAAATGAAGGTAAGCCCCGCCAGATACATACGGAAAACAACGAGAAAATTGTAAAACTTTTCCATGTGCTGCTTCGGCACAAATACAGAAAACAGCGTCAGCGGATCTCCCAGACCGTAAAAGTTTAATGTCGTCAAAATATCTTCGCCCATACCGATAGAAAAATCAAACATCGGCAGGGTAAAATGACCGGAAAAGAGATTTCCCGCCACTTTGAGATAATAGTCACGCAGATATAGAAGAGCCGGAAAATGCTGTTTATTTCCGTCATAAAACCAGACAAACGAACGATGATTCAGAATAAATCCAAGATAGATCAACAGAAAAAGCACTGCAAACGATGCAGTGTATTCTATGATAAACCGGATATTTTTCTTTTTCTGTCCGTTCATTCTGACCTCCTACATAACATGACAAGGGGCACCAATTCAAATTCATCAAATTGGTGCCTCATCGCTTTTGCTTTTACAATTATTTACAAACCTCTGTGAAATAAGATTCGAGAGCAGCTACAATCTCTGCACCAGCCTGTTCGCTGCTTCCCTTTACCAGATAATACATCTTGATCTTTGGCTCTGTTCCGGATGGACGAACCAAGACATTGATGTCATCTTCCATATTGAACTCCAACACGTTGGATTTTGGAAGATTTCCAATTCCTGCCTTATAATCTTTCACATCGATCACTTTATAACCAGCTACTTCTTTTGGTGCCTTCGTACGAAGGCTTTCCATCAGATCTGCCATCTTCTTCGCACCGCTGGCTCCTTCAAAGGTAATGGACTGAAGAGCCTCTTTGAAATAACCATATTTTTCATACAACTGATTCAACATCTGTACCAGGGAAATTCCCATGGCTTTGTAATGTGCAAACATCTCACAAATCAAAAGGGAAGCATTCACTCCATCTTTGTCACGAACATGTCCGCCGCTCAGATAACCATAACTCTCTTCAAATCCAAAGATATAACGGTCTACTTCACCGTCTGCTTCCAAAAATCCGATCTGCTCACCGATAAATTTGAATCCGGTAAGCACACGTCTTACCTCTACGCCATAATCTGCAGCGATCTTATCAATCATTTTCGTCGAAACGATCGTCGTTACAACCACCGGATTTTTCGGCATTGTTCCATTTGCTTTGTAAGTCTTGCAAATATAGTCAAAGAGAAGGATTCCCATCTGATTTCCGGAGATCAACTGATAATCATCGCCTTCTTTTACGGCTACACCGACACGGTCACAGTCCGGATCCGTTGCCAGAAGGAGGTCACTTCCTACTTCTTTTGCTTTTTTCAAACCAACTTCCAAAGCCTCACGGATCTCAGGGTTTGGATATGGACAGGTGGTAAAGTTTCCATCCGGCATTTCCTGCTCTTTGGGAATCGTGATCTGTGTATAACCATTTTCTTTCAGACATCTCGTCACACAATAACGGCCGGTTCCGTTGAGTGGAGTGTATACAATCGATACGTTTTTGTCAATCTCTTTTGGATTCAATGCACGCTCGGATACAGCATCGATAAATCCGGTAATTACGTCATCTTCGATATATTTGATCTTGCCTTCGGAAAGTCCTGTTTCAAAGTCCATGATCTTTACATCATCAAACACATCTACCGCTTCGATCTCAGCCAGGATAGCATCTGCCACTTCCAAAGTAATCTGGCATCCATCGGCTCCATATACTTTGTAACCATTGTATTTTGCAGGGTTATGACTTGCTGTCACTACGATACCACCATCACAGTTCAACGCACGTACAGCGTAAGAGAGAGATGGGGTCGGCATCAGCTCTTTGTAAATATTTACCAAGATTCCGTTGGCTGCAAATACACTTGCTGCTGTTTTCGCAAAGATATCGGATTTATTACGGCTGTCATAAGCGATTGATACGGAAGGGTTTTTAGCAGCTTTGTTCAAATAATTGCTGTATCCCTGTGTTGCTCTGGCTACGGTATGCTCGTTCATACGAAAGGTTCCGGCTCCGATCACACCGCGGAGTCCACCGGTACCAAATTCCAGATCACGGTAAAAACGATCGTTGATTTCTTCTTCGTTTCCCTCGATGGCTTTCAATTCTGTCAAAAGATCTTCTTCTATCACTTTTCCAAGCCATCTTTTATAATTTTCCATCATATCCATTTTTTTAATCCTCCTTTATGCTTCTACATTGGCACGCCAATAGTCTAACGTGTCTTTCAACGTCTGCTCCAGACTGATCTTGCGTTTCCAGTCCGTCTGCTCTGTAATTTTCGTAATATCTGCCTCAATGATCGGCACATCGATCGGACGAAGTCTCGCCTGTTCCACCTCTACATTGATCTCACGGCCGGAAAGTTCTATGATCTTATCTAACACTTCCTGAATCTCATAAGCTTTGCCGGAACCTACATTGTACGTCTCTCCGCTCTTTCCCTGACGAATCAGGCACTCATACGCGGCGATCACATCACGCACATCGGTAAAGTCTCGTTTTGCCTTCAGATTTCCGACATGGATCACCGGCTCTCGCAGCCCTTTTTCCACTTCAACAACCTGCTTACAAAAGTCAGACACAACGAACTGTGGTGACTGTCTCGGTCCCACGTGCGTAAATGCACGGACCATCACGAGTTCCAGCTGATATGCCTGCGCATAGATCGTACCAAGCATATTCTGGCAGCTTTTTGTCGCTGCATATATATTTCCTGGGCGAAGTACCGTATCTTCGACGATCGGCACCTGATCCGGGTGAATTCTTCCGTATTCTTCTCCGGAACCGATCAGCAATACTCTGCCCTTATATTCCATTTCTTTTAATACATCCAATAAGTTCAATGCACCTTTGATATTTACATCAACAGTCAATTGTGGATTTGACCAGGATACTGCAACCGAGCTCTGTGCTGCCAGATGAAATATGTAATCCGGAGCAAAATTCTCGATTACGTCAACCACTTCCTGTTTTTCCAAAAGATTCATATCCACGACATCGTAGCCTTCCGGCTCAAGTGTCTCCTGTTTCATCTTGGTAGAGCGCACCTGATATCCGCACTCTCTACTCAAATATTCGGCCAGATACTTCCCTACGAATCCGGCTCCACCGATAATTAATGCTTTTTTCATGCCTTCATTCACTTTCATTGATAATGATCCAATATGTGAAAAAGGCGCTGGCATCGCCCACATATGCGGTTAATCCCGGCGCCGTTTTCATATAAAAGATTAGATTGCTTTTACTTTAATTTCTTTTTCTACTAAAGCTAAGTCATTCTTAACCATTCTCTCAACTAACTGGCTGAAAGAGATCTCACGTTTCCATCCAAGCTCTTTTTCTGCTTTGGCAGGATTTCCAAGAAGGATATCTACTTCTGCCGGACGGAAGAACTGTGGATTTACTTTTACGATGGTCTTTCCGGTTGCCTTATCTTTTCCAATTTCGTCAACGCCGGTTCCTTCCCATTCGATCTCGATTCCAACATGTCCAAATGCAACTTCTACAAACTCACGTACTGTACGTGTCTCGTTGGTAGCGATGACATAATCATCTGCGTGATCCTGCTGAAGAAGAAGCCACATTGCTTTTACATAATCCTTGGAATGACCCCAGTCTCTCTTAGAGTCCATATTTCCAAGTTCCAAATGATCCTGTACACCAAGTTTGATACGTGCTACCGCATCTGTGATCTTACGAGTAACGAACTCTTTACCACGACGCTCGGATTCATGATTGAAAAGAATTCCGGAGCATGCATACAGATCATAACTCTCTCTGTAGTTCTTTGTGATCCAGTGTCCATACAATTTTGCTACTCCGTATGGAGAACGTGGATAGAATGGAGTTGTCTCTGTCTGAGGAATTGCCTGAACCAGACCAAACATCTCACTTGTAGAAGCCTGATAAAATCTTGCTTCCGGTTTTACTGTACGAATTGCTTCGAGCATATTGGTAACACCAAGAGCATCGATATCTGCTGTTGCCAGAGGCTGCTCCCAGCTTGTAGCTACAAAAGACTGAGCAGCAAGGTTGTAAACTTCATCTGCCTGAGAAATCTTCATTGCTGTGATCAAAGAAATCGGGTCCGTCATATCTGCATAGATAAAGTGAATTTTATCTTTGATATGCTCTACGTTTCCATAATCTACAACGCTCTTACGGCGCATGATTCCATATACTTCATAGCCCTTCTCCAACAAAAGTTCTGCAAGATAAGAACCGTCCTGTCCTGTAATACCTGTTATTAATGCGTGTTTCATGATATCTCCTTTCAAACCTAAACATTGCTATTCATTTTATTTATTGTAAAATCTTAGATGTACTCATTGCGGTTGCAAATTCTAAGATTTTCAAGTACCTTTTTGATATCTCCGGCATGACCTTTGTCGCAGATCAGCAGAGCATCTTCGGTATCTACTACGATGATGTCCTCCAGCCCTACGGCTGCGATCAGCTTGTCCGAACCTTCGATAATCGAATTCTTTGTCTCTACTGTGATAACATTTCCCTGAACAGCATTTCCAAATTCATTGGTGGAGCGGATACGTCCCACTGCCAGCCAGGATCCTACATCATCCCATCCGAATGTACCGGGCAGTACAAAGATATTCTCTGCCTTTTCCATGATACCGTAATCGATGGATTCCGAATCCATCTTTTCAAATTCAGCCTCAAGAACACTTTCCTGTTCTTCGGTTCCGATCGCATCCTGAATCTTCACAAGGCCCTCATAGGTCTTTGGCATAAATTCTTTCATATTATTTAAGATGGTTGAAATCTTCCAGACAAACATTCCGCTGTTCCACAGATAAGATTCATCTGCAAGATATTCTTTTGCCTTTTTCAGATTTGGTTTCTCTACGAAGCACTCAACACCGTAAGCGCGGCCTTCACTCTGATCCGGGTCAAATTTGATGTATCCATATCCGGTCTCCGGATAATTTGGTGTGATACCGATCGTCGTCAGATTGCTTCCTTTTTCCGCCACCTGGCAGGCATCTTTCAATACATCAACAAACATCGAATTGTATTTGATCAGATGATCCGATGGAAGCACGATCATAAGAGCATCGTCATACTTTTTATTAATATGCATGGCAGCAAGGCCTACACATGGTGCAGTATTTCTTCCAACTGGTTCGCACAAAATGTTCTCCTCTGGAAGTTCCGGCAGCTGTTCCTTTGCCAATGCTTTGTAATCGCGGTTTGTCACGATGTAAATATCTTCCATATCCACAAGTGGCAGGATACGATTTACGGTGTGCTGGATCATGGTAATTCCATCATCCGTCAGACTCAAAAACTGTTTTGGCAGATTCTTACGGCTTTTTGGCCAAAAACGCTCGCCACGTCCACCTGCCATAATCATTGCTGTAACTTTCATAGTTCTTCCTTTCCTCTTAAATTTGTATTTATAATTTTGACATTAAGATTTCATTGTTTCCATGGATATAATACTCGCCAAATCCGGCCGGTACAAATATACTGTCTCCTGCCTTAAAATCATAGCGGCGTCCTTTATATTCCAAATATCCGTTTCCTTTTACGATAAGCAGTGACTGGAACGATGACTTATCACACCAAAGTTTGATCTTTCCATTCTCGCAGTCAATCTTATTGACACAGAAATAATCGCACTCAAACAATCTTCGGATTCTTCCATGTTTCAGACTTACTTCGTTGTTATCAAACACCTGTGAAGGCACGATCGGAGTACGGTCAATCACTTCTACTCCGCGTTCCACGTGAAGTTCACGGTAGTTTCCGTTTTTATCCTTTCGAAGATAGTCATACACACGGAATGTCGTATTGGAGTTCTGCTGAATCTCCGCAATCACAACGCCCGCACCGATGGCATGAATCGTTCCCGGATGAATGAAAAAGCAGTCGCCCTCATTCACCTCTACTTTATTTAAAATCTGCGGAATCGAGCCGTCCCGCATCTTCTGCTCCAATTCTTCTTTGGAAACTTCCCGGTTCAAGCCATAATACAAAAAGGCATGCGGTTTTGCGGCAAGTACATACCACATCTCGGCTTTTCCCTGCTCACCCAGTTCACTCTTCGCCGTCTCATCCGACGGATGAACCTGTATAGAAAGATTTTCCTTTGCATCAATAAATTTGATCAAAATCGGAAATTTATCTTCTGGTTGAAATTTGTGGGAAACATATTCTGGAAACTGATCCAATACTTCTTCCAATGTTTTCCCCTTAAATGCTCCATTTCGGACCGTACTTTTTCCATCCGGATGACAGCTGAGTTCCCAGCTTTCTGCCGTACAATCGCCATCACCGGCTTTTCCAAACAGGCGCTCCAGTTCATGACCGCCCCAAAGATAATCCTTGTACGCCGGAGCCAATTTCATTGGATACATATTATCACTCTTTGTCCTTTAACCTATTTTCCGGCAATTCTCTTTGCCGTCAGTTTAAACAGTGTCTTGATATAACTCATGATAAACGGAATCAATTGTCTCTTGGATTCCCCATAAATTCTCTTATCAAACTCAATCGGGACTTCCCCAATCTTTAACTTCTTATCGGCTTTGTTGAGGCGCAGGCACAAAAGAACTTCCTGAAGCACATCATAATTGTGGCAGGTAAGTTTTACTTCTTTGAGCTGTGCTGTCTCGTACATACGATAATCGGTAGAAATGTCTTTTGCCTTGATTCCAAGGAAAAAGCGGAACATACCATTTAAGATATGTGACATCACGATGGATGATTTGGCATCATTTGTCTTACCGCCCTCTACGTAACGAGAGCCGATAACAACATCGCATTTGTCATCCACAAACTTCTTATATATATCAGGAATATACTTAGGGTTATGAGATCCGTCACTGTCTAAGATCAGGAACTTGTCCTTCTCAGCATATTTGATTCCGGTCTTAAACGCACCTGCAAATGCTGGTTCTTCCTGATTGATATAACGAGCACCATACTCCTCGCATACTCCTTTCGTATTATCCAAAGGTTCTGCGGTATCAATAACTAATATCTCGAACTCTTCTCCGGTTTTCTCAACATTTTCAATAATTTGCGGCAATAATACTTTCAGGTTTTCTTCTTCCTTATATGCCAGCAAAACTACGCTGATTCCCATGATTCTTCCTCCATCATTCTAGTAATTCATTATTCAACAATTTATTTTACCATACAAAAAAGCATTTGAAAAGGGTTTTTTTTTATTCTTCCGCCTTAAATGCCCACAATTTGTTCATCAGGAAATTAATCGGAATGGCAATAACCAAACTGATAAGTGGTGCGATTCGATCAGAAATATGGCAAACACTTACCCATACGGTATTCAAAACCGGATTCAGTACGATTCCGGTCACTCCGTAAGAAAGATAGGTCTTTAATAACGCTTTCCCGAAACTTCTTGACTTTCCTTCTTCTAGTTTGAATACAAAACGGCTGTTAAGAAGGAATGAAACAAATACACTGATCAAAAAGCCGATTGCGGTTGCAATCCAAACTGCAACAGGCGCATTGTCAAATCCTAACACTGTCATCTTGTCAATGCCGGCTCCCTGCAGTGCAATCAAACTCACCAAATAGATCACATAGTTAAAGATGGTGTTCCACACACCGACCAAACCAAATTTTACAAATTGGAACAGGGCTTCCCACTGATCTTCGTTCAATTCTTTGTGTGCAATCTTCAATATAACGCCGAACACTGCACGGACGATTGTTTCAATCAAGTTCCATAATACTTCTGCTATCTTATTCATAATCGTATCTCCTGTCTACGTTCTCTTTTTTATTGTTCTATCTTATCAAGAGATAAAACAAATTGCAAATGAATAAAGTATAAATAACATCATCGGAATGCTTCGGAGCAGCACAGGTCCACGCTCAAACGCCATCTCTTTTTGCCCCATTTTCATGCCCTTTCGGTTCCGATATAAATCAAATCCAACTGCTGCCATCCATGCTGCCAATACTGCAGATAATAATGAAATATAAAGATCCACAGGAATTCCTGCCATTTTTTGTACAAGAATCGGATAAATGGTACCAGACTCTCCGCCTTCCGTATGAATTCCCAAAAGCTGCGAAAAAACACCGCCATTTATCAAATCATTATCATAATTAAACAGCCACCCCAGCGCACATACAGCCAACCAGCATACACTAAATGCACACTCAATCAAGCACAACAGTTTTTTACGGTAACTAAAGCCTAACATCATGACTGCAAACGGTACCATATAGAAAAGCCAGTTTGGATGCCACTGAACAAATAAAATAAATGACAGCCAGCTAAGCATCGGCAACCCAAAAGCAAGCTGCATTGTCATGTTATGAATACTGTAAGCCACAATGCAGATCAATATAAACAAAATAATAAAATAACTGCTATTTGCCGTATAAACATTTCGCGTAGTCGGAATTCCTGCATTAAATAAACGTTCCCAAAAACTATACAATCCACTCATATATTTCTGCACCCGTTGATATCCAGGATCTGCCCCATAAAAAATCTGCTGCAAAAGCAAACCAAGTACCGACACAATACAATCTCGTAAAATATAGCTAATCCTTTTTTCGCGAAGTAAAAATAATGGAATCAAACCAATCAAAACAAGCGGTTTGTAAAATGCCGCTATGGCAAAGAAAGCCAATTCCCATGCCTTTTTCTTTTGTAACCAAGCGCGCAGTCCTAAAACCATAAACAGTACCGCAAAAATATCCATCTGAGAAATCATTAAAAACCCGTACCATAAAATCGGTGAAGTGAGAAAACAAAATGTCACCCACTTTTTCGTCTCTTCTTTCATCGAAACCGCAGTACAGATATCCGCAAGAACCTTAGTAAGATAAAGAACTGCCACAGCAAATAACAATTTCAATTCCAATTCATAAATAACAAAAGGAATTGTAATATGTGCTAATTTCTCTATCACATAAATCGGAAGGCACAACACTCCCAGTGTTGCATAATTAATGATGGAATAATTCGCACCGGCACTTAAATTTTTGCCCCAAGCAGCATCATAGTACCCAGACAGTGCCTGTTTGTTTACAATAGTATAAAAATCCTTCAATCTTCCATTAAACAAACAAGAATCAAACGTTAATGACTGTGTCACCGTAAGTTTGAAATCCTTCAAAAAGCAGAAAAACAATGTCAAAACTGCAACGATAGCAAGAGCTGCAATCCAATCTCCTTTTCTTGGGCCTCCCTTTCCATCATTCCAAGCATTTAACCGTTTACGTAATTTTTCCATCCTTTCGTCCTCCTAATTACCACTACTGCAGATAAGTCACCGTAATCTTCTTAACATAGATTCCGCAAGTAATATCATCATCATTGTGTTTTGATTTAAATACACTATCCGTGTTAAAGAACAACCAGTTAACGCCTTCACCTTTATGCTCATTTGTCGTAGTCTTAAGTGTTGTATCAAACTCGACGATACCGGATTCGTTATTTTTCAACTTAGCCCGTTCTTTTCCATTAACCTTAATTTTGGTTGTTCCTTTCTTCTTTCCAGCTTCATATTCAACTGTAACATGTGCTTTCTTAGCTCCTCCTGACAAAAGACGAACAACACTCTGACCTGACGTCCAAGTTCCATCATCTCCGAAATCAGTCTCATTCCATCCGCTGTGTGCAAATTTCTTTCCAAGACCCTGATCCGAAAAATCAAGTTCTACATATGGACTTTCTGCACTCAAATATACATCCCGATAAACCGGAACATCTGCAATCGGTTTTTTCGAAGCCAAAATTTTATTGTCTACTTCATAAAAGTTCGCCACATTTTTATATTTATGCGCACTACGATAATCTACAATATAAAGGGTATCTTCATCCAGTGCATTATTCATAAACTTCTTTTTAATCTCTTTATTTTCTTTTTCAATCAAACTATATTTAATAAAACGAGACATGTAAAAATAATTTACATCCATTCCCTCTACCATAGAAGCCTTTGTTCCGACCTGCATCATCTGATACAAACCATATCCTGCTACCGGATAATATACAATATGTTTATAATTTTTTAACTGCGTATCCCAAAAAGCATCTTTTACCATATCCTCTTCCGCCACAGGCTCCGATGTATACTGTTTATGAATCTGGGAAATTGGTTTTGCCAGATCCATAAGTTGAAGACAAAGACATACTGCGACAATGATCGTACAAACTTTTTTATTACGAATCATTCGTGCTGCCATATATAGTCCAAAAATCATCGCCATATACATGATCACCCAGATAAAACGTCCAGAAGATCGTACGATGGCAAGAAGATCATAACAAAATTGTGGAAGATATACCTGTAAAATAATATGCTTTCCAATATATACCCAGGTTGTAAGTGCCAATGACCCGAATACAATGACAACAATCGACAAGGAAACCAGACCACAGGCATGCTTTTTGATAAACTGCTTCATTCGAATCCACAATTTCTTTTCTTTATGCATCTGAATCATACGACGAATCAACAATCCGATACCAATAGCACACAATACGAGCATACCAAGTCCCAGGTAAGCAAATCCCTCGTACTGACCGCTTCGCATTCCCATTCCAGGGAAGAACGAAGAATATTCATAGGGATTGATTAACGCATTCAGATTAGCAGAATACAGTCCAAATCCGTTACTTCCTGAATCCAGTACATCAGTAAATCCACCAACCACAAAGAATGTTACCAAAAAAGCTGCCACAAAACTTCCAAATACAATAAATACACGTTTCCATTTACGCTCTTCCAACAAACTATGAAGCAGATAGCCACACATCAGACCACCTACAATAAAAATGATATACATCTGAATCAAAACACAGAGTGCTCCCAGAATTGCAAAAGCAACTGCGGCTTTCCAGATTTTCTGAAAACGATCACGGTACATCCATATCGCAATCGGTGCCAAAATCAAAAAGTGTGCTGCCAGTGAAGTATGACGAGAATTTTGTGTCAGTAATCCAAACATACGCTGCAATACAGGAGTAGAAAGGATAAAGAACACGCTTCCCATAGCACAGTACAATTTATTCTTCCGAATTTTTGCCACAATCAGTGCTGCAAATCCACCATTCAACATATAACACATCAAGCCAAATAATCCAAAGTACTGAAATGTCTCCGGCAAAATTGGCGACAGCGCTTTAAAGAAAATGGCAAATAATGGAATCGAATCTGTGTAAAGAACACTTACCATATATGGATGTGTTAAACCATCATGCAACCCAATCGGGAAAGTCCATGCTGCATCGCGGTAATACTTCCAGCCAATGTAATGCTGCTGCAAATCTTTTCCGGTCAAAAGCCATGCATCGTTTGTCACATTCAAAACACTAAATCCATAGATCAGTACAAACAACACGGCTCCGATCAGTGCGCCAATCAGAAAATACCATTTTAAACTGTCCGGATTTTTAATATTCCATTTCATCTTTTTTACATTGTTCTCTTTTTTCATACCTTATTCCTCATCTCCTGCTTTATCAAAATTTACTCTTTCTTCCTCAATTACAAGCGGACGGTGTGTCACTCGGGAATTAATATTCATTATATATTCTCCAAGCAGTCCGATAAAAAACAACTGAATCGATCCAAATATAAATATTCCCAAAAGAATTGGTGTCATACCTGCCACAAACCGATCCCAAAAGATCAATTTTAAGACTAAATATACCAAAGCAACCACAACACTGATCCCAGACAATATGAAGCCTGCGATCGTAGCGATCCGCATCCCCACTTTTGTATAGGATGTAAACCCGAGCATCGCCGCATCGTACAAACTATACCAGTTATTGTGTGTCTTTCCGGCACGTCGTTTTTCCTGCTGATATTCTATATCTTTTCTCTTATATCCAAGTTCTGCTACAATTCCACGAAGAAATGGGGTCGGGTCATCCAACCCTTTCAATACTTCAATAAATCCTCTGTCATATAAGCCAAATCCGGTAAAATGTTCAATCTGCTCTACACTCGACATCTTTTTGATGAGCTTATAATAACAGCTTCGCAAGAAATACATAATTTTATTTTCTTTACTTTTCGACTTGATTCCGATCACAATTTTATTACCTGCTTCCCATTCTGCAACAAACTTGGGAATCATATCAATCGGATCCTGGAAATCTGCGCACATAAGGATTACGCATTCTCCCGTAGTCTGCATCAAACCATAATATGGTGAATTAAATTGTCCAAAATTCTTTGCATTAAAGATAGCCTTGATCTGTGGATCTTTCTTACAGATCATACGAATTTTATCCCTTGTAGTATCGGTAGAGTCATTGTCTATAAAAACAATTTCATACTCATATTGCGGAAGACTTTTTTGAAACTCTGCCACGATTGCTTCGCTTAATGGCACGACGTTTTCTTCTTCGTTGTACGTTGGTATCAATACACTAATTCGCTTTTTCATTATTATCTCCATTTCTTCTTAAGGATTTCTTCAATTCCTTCATCAAATTTTGTTTTTGCCTGCCACTTAAGTTGTCTTTTTATTTTACTGACATCCGGACAAAGATTTACCGGGCCTGCCGGGCCATAAGGCACCGCACCAAATTGAATCTCTGACTCCGAATGTAAAATTTCTTTCATTTCCAGCACAAATTCTTTCAATGGACGCACCCGGCCGGATGCCACATTGTAAATGCCTGCTTCTGCCTGTCCTGCCAAAAAGCCAGCCAGCGCATCTGCCACATCTCGTATATAGATATAGTCCCATTTTTGAATGCACTCTGTCAATTGCAATGGTTCATTTTTCTGCATTTTATCAAGCGATGACATGATAAGTGTTCCTTTATAATCTTCCGGTCCAAATACACTAAAAATACGAACCCAGTACAATTTCACACAAGTATTGGCAAAATACTCTTTCAAAGCATCATACGTCTGCTTTTTCATTTTTCCGTAAGCAGTTGTCGGCTTCGCTTCATCGGCTTCTGAAACAACCTCTTTCACAATCCCGTATTCTGCCTGAGAACCGCTTCCCAAAAACATCTTTGCCTGCAGTTTTTCTGCCGCTTTTGCCGCAAGCAGGGAGGCCTCATAATTCTCCTTTTGCTTTTTCTCATCATCCCTGGTCTCTCCACGAGTTCCGTTCCAGGCAAGGTGATAAAATCCTTCCACCTGTCCCGGTACATAGGACGGCAGTTCCTCTATCTGCGCCATATCCAATTCTACAATCTTCACTCTGTCATCCTGAGGCACCCGGTCTCGATTTGATGAATTTGGCCGAATCACCGCATAAATTTCATTTTCTGTGTCTTTTAGCAATTCCTGTATCAGATAGGCTCCAATAAAACTGGAAGCTCCCGTCACTACTACTCGTTTCATCCAACAATCTCCCTTACTTTATTTACAATATCTTCTGCTACCATATGATAATATTCTCTTAAAAATCTCTGGCTTCCTACAATTGTAGTATACTCATCCTGCAGTCCCATGCGGGTAACACTTGCACGTTCCCCTGACATTCCGGCAACCACTTCACAAACCGCTCCACCGAAGCCGCCGACTACAGTATGCTCTTCAATTGTGACAATTACTTGGTATTTTTTAGCAATGTCACGAACTTTTTCTTCGGAAAGTGGTTTCACGCTGACAAAATCATAAAGACCCGCATGAATGCCTTCCTCCGTAAGCTGCTCACAAGCCGTCTTTGCTTCTTCCAAAAGAGATCCGGTAGCCAAAAGTGCGACTTTCTCTCCCTCCTGCAGTGTGATCACAGGCTGGAATCCTTTTTGGATCTCATGGTCGTAGAGTTCATTTTCGCCGCCTTTTCCCAGACGAATATACCCCGGCCCTTCTGTCGCGTAAGCTTCACGGATCACATCCACGGCTTCCAGCGGATCCGAAGGGGAATACACTGTCATATTTGGCAGGGAACGCATAATAGACAGATCCTCTGTCGCATGATGGCTCATTCCAAGCTGACCATAGGCAAATCCGCCTCCCACAACAATAATCTTCACATTGGCATTGTGGTAGCAGATGTCATTTCTTACCTGCTCCAGGCATCGGATTCCCGGAAAGTTTCCTATGGAATACACATATACTTTCTTTCCTTCCAACGCAAGACCGGCAGCTACACTTGCCATATTTTGCTCGCAGATTCCCGCATTGATAAACTGATCCGGCAGTGTCTCCATAAATTCATTCAAAACTCCAAAGCCAAGATCTCCGGCAATCAGCATCACGTCTTTATCTTTTTTTGCGATTGCTGTCAATTCATTAATCAAATGATTTCTCACAAGGATTCACCTCCCAGTTCCTGCATTGCCTGTTCGTAAGCTTCTCCCTGTGGATCACGGTAATGCCACAAAAGAGTATCTTCCATAAAGGAAACCCCTTTTCCTTTTATCGTATTGGCAACGATCACATTTGGTTTTTCTTCCGACAAGCGCGAGAAAGCATCTCTCAACTGATCATGATCATTTCCATCCTTTACGTCAATGACATTCCAGCCAAATGCTTCCCAGCGGCGTGGCAGATCCGTAAAAGCGATAACATCTTCGCATCTTCCTAAAGCCTGCCATTTGTTATGATCAATAATGACTGTAAAATTTCCCAGTTTCTGTTTGTTTGCCAGCAGTGCCATTTCCCAGATTTCTCCCTCTTCACACTCACCGTCTCCGATAATTGCAAAGACGCGGCTCGGACTGCCATTCCGTTTGAGCGCAATTGCCATACCACACGCCATACCAGCTCCATGTCCGAGACTTCCGGTAGAAACTTCGACTCCCGGCACCCCTTTACTGGATACATGGCCGGAATACACACTGCCGTCTGTATAATATTTTCTCAATTCCGAACGATCAAAAAAACCGCATTCTGCAAGCGCAGTATAAATGGCTACACCTGCATGTCCTTTACTAAGCACAAGACGGTCTCTTGTCTCCATTTTCGGATTTTTACAATCATAATTCATCACATCATGATAAAGCACTGCCACAATATCAATAACAGACAATACGGCACCAATATGTGCCGCATGACTGTTATGAATCATCTGAACAGTGTCTTTTCGCATTGCTAAAGCAAGTTCTTCACTGGTCATCTGCTTCTTCCTTCCTTTTATTGTAAAGCTTCTTTGATCACTTTTGCCATATAATCAATCTTTTCATCGGTCATACCCGGATATACACCAAGCCAGAATGTATCTTTCATGATACGGTCTGTCACAGCAAGATCTCCGACTACACGGTATCCTTTTCCGGATGCACGCATTTCATCAAAGCAAGGCTGTTTTACAATATTTCCGGCAAAAAGCATACGGGTCTGTACGCCATGATTTTCAATATACTGAACCAATTTATTCTTATCTACGCCCTCGCGGCAGGTAAGAAGGAATCCAAACCAGCTTGGTTTTGAATTTGGACATGGTTCCGGAAGAATGAGTTTGTCTTCCACTTCTTCCAAAGCAGCACGAAGACGGTCAAAGTTGTGTCTTCTCTTTTCTACAAATGTAGGGAACTTAGCAAGCTGAGCACATCCTACTGCAGCCTGCATATCGGTTGCTTTCAAATTGTATCCAAAATGAGAATATACGTATTTGTGGTCATATCCAAGTGGAAGTTCTCCATACTGCTTGTCGAAACGATGTCCGCACAAGTTGTCTCTTCCGGATGGACATACGCAGTCTCTTCCCCAGTCTCTCAAAGAGCGGACTGCTTTATGGATCAATGGATTGTCGGTATAAACCGCACCACCTTCCCCCATTGTCATGTGGTGTGGCGGATAGAAACTGGAAGTACCGATGTCACCGATCGTACCGGTGAATTTTTCTTCACCGTTGATCGTATATTTGGATCCCAGTGCGTCACAGTTATCTTCTACAAGCCATAAATTATGTTTGTCACAAAATTCTTTGATTGCTCCAAGATCCCATGGATTTCCCAATGTATGAGCGATCATGATTGCTTTGGTCTTATCGGAAAGGGCCTCTTCCAGCATAGACGCATCCATATTGTACTGTGGGATTGTCATATCAACAAATACCGGAACCGCACCATACTGAATGATCGGCGCAATTGTTGTAGGGAATCCGGCAGCTACGGTGATTACTTCGTCTCCCGGCATAATACGGCGGTCTCCCATCAGTGGAGAAGTCAGTGCCATAAATGCGAGCAGGTTTGCGGAAGAACCGGAGTTTACCAAAGAACAGTATTTAATTCCAAGGTACTCTGCAAATTCCTTTTCAAACTGATCGGTATATCTTCCGGAAGTAAGCCAGAACTCGAGGGAACTGTCTACCAGATTTACCATCTCTTCATGTCCATAATAACGGGAAGCATATGGAATACGGTCACCTTCTTTAAAAGGTTTTTCCTGATTGTGGTATTTGTCACAATACTCTTTTACCATCTCCAAAATACTTTCTCTTGCCTGTTTTTCATTCTGATTTTCAAACATAATATTAATCCTTTCTGATTTTAGTAATTATTATCGATTTAAAAATTCTTTGATCTGCTTGTCCATAATGTCTGCCACACTTTCGCCGGCAAAATATACTTTTGTCCATTCTACCGTCTTATCCAAAGCTTCCGATACGGTCCAGCGTGGTTTCCATCCAAATGTTGTCTTTAATTTTGAGCAGTCCAGTTTCAGGAAGTTTGCCTCATGAGGACCTCCATCATACTGATTGACCCATTTCATGCCTTCGCCCCATTTTTCCACAAACAGGTCGACCAGATCACCGGTTGTCACGCAGTCTGTCTCATCCGGTCCTACATTGTAATATCCCTGGTATTTAGCATCCTCATACTGCTCTTTGGCAATCATCAGATACGCAATGACCGGCTCCAAAACGTGCTGGTAAGGACGCGTGGAAAATGGATTACGGATCACGATATCTTTCTTTTCTTTTGCCGCACGCACGCAATCCGGAATAATACGGTCGTTGGCAAAATCACCGCCGCCGATGACATTACCCGCTCTCGCTGTCGATACCGCAACACCGGTTTCATTGAAAAATGAATTTTTGTAACTATGTGTTACCAATTCGGAACAGGATTTACTGTTAGAATATGGATCGTAGCCATCCAGCGGCTCATTTTCACGATATCCCCATTCCCATTCTTTATTTTCATATACCTTATCCGTTGTGACATTGAGAAAACTCTTTACACACGGATTCTGGCGTACGCATTCGCAAATATTTACAGTTCCCATCACATTGGTCTCATATGTGTAAACCGGATCCTTATAAGAATCTCGTACAATCGGCTGTGCAGCAAGGTGAATTACGATCTCCGGCTGCACTTCTCGAAAGACATTGGATAATTTTTCCAAGTCCCGGATATCTCCGATCACGGAATTCATCTTATCCTCAATCTCTGCCATAGAAAACAGATTGGGATCCGTCGGCGGCTCGAGGGAATATCCTGTCACCTCTGCACCTGCCTGAATCAATGTACGGCACATCCAGCTTCCTTTAAAACCGGTATGTCCAGTAATAAGTACTTTTTTCCCTTTATAAAATGTCAAATCCATCGCGGTCTTCCTCCATTTTTTCGATTAGTCTTCCCAGACTTTCCAAGGTGCTTTTCCGGAAGCCCAAAGTTCTTCCAGTTTTTCTTTTTCACGCTTGGTGTCCATACACTGCCAGAAGCCATCATGTTTATAAGCTTTGAGCTCGCCCATCTTGGCAACTTTTTCCAACGGTTCTTTTTCAAATACGGTAGAATCGCCTTCGATCAGATCAAAAATTCCCGGCTCCAATACCATATAACCCGCATTGATACGGCTTCCATCCATTTTTGATTTTTCACGGAAATTCTCGATAAATCCATCTTCCGTAATATCCAGCACACCAAATCTCTGTTCCACATTAATCGCAGTCAATGTAGCCATTTTTCCATGTGCCTTATGGAATTCAAGCAATTTTGCAATATCTACATCCGAAACTCCGTCACCATATGTAAGCATAAATGTCTCATCACCTACATATTTCTGAACACGTTTCACGCGGCCGCCCGTCATCGTATCCAGACCGGTATCCACCAAGGTTACTTTCCATGGTTCTGCCACATTATTATGAACAGTCATTTTATTCCCATCGGTAAAATCAAAGGTAATATCACTATTGTGCAGATAATAGTCATTAAAGTATTCTTTAATAATGTGCTGTTTATATCCGCAGCAAATGATAAACTCATTAATCCCATAGTGTGAGTATTCTTTCATAATGTGCCACAAAATTGGTTTCTCCCCGATTTCAATCATCGGTTTCGGTTTCAAATGGCTTTCCTCACTAATTCTTGTTCCATATCCTCCTGCTAAAATAACTGCTTTCATTTTTCTCTCCTTTTCCGCGTTGATGTACGCATATATTACTTAAAATTCATAAAAATATAAATTTCCATTTGCACTGTTGATCGGTTCACAATCAAGTTCTGCTTTTAGCGATGCATCCAGAGAAGCAAAACTCTCCTCATCATAAGCACGCTTGTCCACATAAATTCCAGCAAATCTTTTTTTCTTCAATTCCTCTATCATCTGTTTTACCGGCATTCCTGCGGTCTGCTGATACCAAAGATCGCCCTCGCGTCCCTTGCTGCCACCGTAACTCCACCGTAATTGCTTGGAATACATAAATCCAATAAACAAATGATAATCCTGCATTTGATTCACTGGACCTCCTTCCGGATACGGATGATACGGAAGCTGAAAAATCATAGATTTTTCTGGTACGCTTGCTTCTATCTTTTCTATAAACTGGCTGTCCGAATTCTTTTCTTCTTGCAATTGCGCCGCTGCTCCTGTCACACTCGCAGGAATCTGGTCATACAAACTAAATATTGCTAGTGCGCAAAAAAGGACTTCACAAATCGGCTTCCATATTTTAGAATACTTATTCTGTTTTTTCATCCATCGTGTCATTAATATCCCCAATGTCGAAAGTGACATAAAGGCGATAAAAATAGAAATACGGTTAGTTCCGCGCACAAGGCTGGTTACAAAATTGGCAAAAATTCCACCAAAACCGCCCATTGTAGCAAAAAGAACTGCAAATACATTTAACTCCACAAACAAGGCAAGCGGCTCTCTTCTTCTGGCATTTTCCCGTCTACGCATCAAGCCAATAATCAACGCCAAAAAACCAATGCCCGCCATAATACCAAGATATGAAGTTATTGACTCCGTCTTGATAAATGTCTGATAATACTCCTGATTATATTCCTGTAACTTTTGTATTCCATAATCTTTATACGGAATCAACAACTGTACAATCTTCAATGCATACAATTCGGAATCCGCAAGTGAACGTTCCGTAAGATTAGCTCCATTTTGAATTTGGTATATGATACACGGAATCAATGCAATTACCATAAACAAAACATTTGAAACCACCATGCGGATCATTTGAAATACTGCTTTCCAGCTACGATGCTTCATCGCCTTGGAAATTCCAGTGATAGCAAGAAACATACAAGTGAAAAATGTGTAATATCCAATTCCATTGTTTGCAATCATGAAAAAGAAAAGTAATACAAGATAGTTTTTCTTATATTTAAAGAATCCTTTTCCAAATTCAAACAATTTATCATCTTTCCACAGCCATACACAGATTAAAATTGACAATGGCACAAATTCATACGAGCTTAAGCAAAAATGACTTACCAGCCGCATAAAATGATAATACATAAAATCAAAAAGCAAAGCTCCGATCACTGCAAAATCCTGCCGAATCCCCAGCTGTCTCATCACAAAATAAGATATCAATGCAATTAAAAAGAACAAAAATATAATGGTCATATTTACAATCGTAACCGGATCCTGGGAAAACAGTCCAAAAAATTTCAGGAACAATACATCTGCATTCATTAAAGAATCCGGCATAAAATCATAGTATTCTGCTCCATATGGGGCACCTAGCCGCTCCGTCTCATAAATCCATGTACTTTGACTATCCGAAACCACTTTCGCATGCTTATAAGCAGTTCCGAAATCATCTCCGCCTTGGTAAGCAATAGGCATAGAGACGTCATAATTTTTAAAATCGAAAGAAATCGCCAATGTAGCATATACTAACAGCATTAATACTGCCACAGCGACAAATTCCCATTTGTACTTTTTCAGTACGTTTTTCATCGTGGTGTTACCACCTTTCCCTTTTACTGCCTAAAAAAGGCATATCTTATATAAGTATAAAGCACTTTTTCTACCTTGTCAACCTCTATAAATGATGTCCAAAAGTGCCTGATACCCTTTCTCGTAAAATTCCTTTTCATAATGCACCATGAACGCGCCTGACACGCACAGATCATCTGCGTCATAGTCTTTCGCATAATCGATCACATGGCAGTCCATCTGTTCTTCAAAGTAATCCTGCCATTTCTGCAAAAAGGCTTTTTTCTTCTTTAACGTCACCTGCTTATAGCCGCGGATTGCCTTTTTGCGGCGCTGATAATCTAAAAATTTGAGTTTTACATCCGCTTTGATGAAAATGATCTGCTTTCCATAACGGCGTTTCAAAAACTCGATAAACGTATCAAAACGCGCTTTGATCTCCTCATCACTCAGCACATCCTCTACGGTTGTCAGCTCACAGTCGTCTTTGATCTCTTTATAAAAACCAAGTCCACGTACTTCGCTGTCCGCCGTAAGATAGCCGCCCCGGTATTTTACGACATCACAGATCAGGTCATAAAAATCAAGAAGCAGCCACTTGGAACCGGTCGTTTCCAACTGTCCAGGCAGGTCCTTGTGGAACGCACTCTTGATATATCCGACACGCCAATTGCTGTTTTCAAACAATGACAGATCCTCAAATTTCGCATCGTCATAAGGGATCGGTTCATCAAAGGCAAACAAAAAACTATTGCGGTATGCATATTTTCCGATCTTAAACCGGCCGGTATCTTCATTCAGGATCTCACGGGTAATACAGGAGCCCCAAAGATCCACCTGAACCGGCTCATAAAAAGCATTGAGCGCACGGATTGATGCCAGCTGCTTGTCCACTTCCAGTTCTTTATGATAGCACTCTTTTATGCGGTCGTGTTCAAAATCTTCTTCGGCTGCCGCAAACAATATCTTTTTCACTTCTTTGCTTTTTCCGGCATCCAGCGCACGCATCATGGCATCAAAAGTTCCGGCATGCACTTCATTAATATAAATTTCGCCTTCCAGCCAGCCTCGTTTCTCCAGTTCTTTCTTAACAAGTTCCGTATAGGCTTTGACAATCTTCATCTTATACTCGTAGATAGTTTCATACTGCACGCCTTCGCGGAATAAATCGCCTTCTTCCACGGCCTGTACCACTTTCAAGCAGGTGCGGAGTCCTTCGGAAAAACGGAAGTCATATTTGTCAAGGATCTCTTGTATACTCGCATACCCTTCCTGCTGTATTTTTACAATATCATACTCAAATTCTACCAAAACCGGGCGTCCCAAACTCAGGATCAGATGGTCGATAAATTTGCTGTCATCCATAAAAAGGGCGGTGTTATTTTTGGCAAACAGATTATCATAATATTTGATAAAACGCCCAAAACGGATATAAAATTCATCTTCCGTAAACACCCGTTTTTCCGGCTGATAGCGGATAATATAAGAAACCAGCCGTCTGGCATGATGATAAAATGGCTTCTCATAAGAAGACATGGTATATCCCTTTTTGTGATTAAAGTCCAAAAAGTAATGGGAATAAATGTCAATCACATACGGATCCGTTTTTTCTACAAAATAGTCTTCCAATTCTTTGATGCGGCGGTTGTATGCTTTGCTGCTCTTCTTTTGCACTTTCCGCACATGGGTATGGGTTGCAAACCACTTCGGGCATCTGGATTTGATAAGGATAATGTGATCTTTGTCAAAATATTTTGAAATCAGCTCCAGATAACGGTCCATATAGGGTTTCCAATCAAAATTCCGGTCACGCATCACATCAATCTCTTCCATCTCGTCCTGATGCTCTGCATAAAAACGGCTTTCTTCGAATTTTGGGTTTTTCGTAAACACCTGGTCTTTCCACACACACAGGCGGTGTCCCGCCGTATAACACATATCTACCACAAGAAAATCTGCCGGGTCTTCTTCCAATGCGGTTTTCAACCGTTTTTCCAGATCCATCGTCAAAAGCGGCGATACCGGTTCATCTACCGTAACGGTTGCTCCGTCCGGGTTTCCCACCAAAGACAAAAGGGAGATCCAGCAGCTGTCATTATATACTTTATATCTTTCTTTTAACTCCATATCATTGATATAAGAGGAACCATTCAAACGTATAATTGGCATTTCCATGATATTTTTCATTCTCCATTCTCAAGGTATAATTGACATAATTATAACACATCTTTGACACGATGTAAACAGCAGTCACATCTTTCTTGTCCTTCCCATATGCTAAAACAAAAGGGTAAAAGGCGGGATTTCGTATGAATCGTGTCCGTGAAATCGTCAAAGCCTCTTATGCACATGGGGCGCATATCTATGGGGCAGGGAGCTGTATCGCAATACTTGACAGCGGAATCGCCCCACATCCGGACTTTAGCGGGCGCATCATCGGATGGCATGATGTCCTTTCTTCCACCCGCCAGCCTTATGATGACTACGGCCACGGAACCCACGTCGCCGGGATTGCCGCCGGAAGCGGCCAGGCAAGCCGCGGATTGTACCGCGGTATCGCTCCCCGGGCGGATCTCGTCGCCGTTAAAGTGTTGAACCGCTACGGAGAGGGGACCGTCGAAAGCATCTGCAGCGGCATCGACTGGGTTCTCCGAAACCGAATGCGTTATGGCATCAACATCGTAAATATTTCTGCGGGCACCGCCAAAGAAAAGCAATTTGATGAATCCTCGCCTCTCGTGCGGAAAGTAGAAGAACTTTGGGATGCCGGTCTGGTTGTCGTGGTTTCTGCCGGAAACCGCGGTCCGGAAGCCGGCACGATCAGCGCTCCCGGAAACAGCCGCAAAGTCATTACGGTCGGTTATTATGGCAGAGAGGGAAATTCCGGCACCGGCCCCACCATCCATTGCATCAAAAAGCCCGATGTCATCACGCCAGGAAGCCATATCATCAGCTGTCATCATACGAACATCGAAAAAGTTCCGTATACGAAAAAAAGCGGTACCTCCATGGCAACTCCGGTTGTCAGTGGAGGCATCGCCTTACTTTTAAGTTTACCCAAATACCGGTTTTATGAACCAAAAGAAGTCAAAATCCGGTTAAAAAACAGTTGTACCGATCTCGGTCTGCCCCACAACAAACAAGGCTGGGGACTTTTCGATCTGAAGCGGTTCCTATCCTAAACACGCCTTATTCGGATGGCAGATGCCAGATCTCGTCATTGTACTGCGCGATCGTACGGTCGGAAGAGAAAAATCCTGCATTCGCAATATTTACCAGCATTTTCTTCGCCCATGCCGTGCGGTCATTGTAGGCTGCATACGCACGTTCTTTCGTCTCGACATACGCATCAAAATCCGGGAACGTCATAAACCAGTCTTTGTTCAACAATTCATTGTACAAACGCTGCAGCGACTTTTTCTTCCCAATTTTTAACATTTTCGGGCTGACAATAAAATCGACTGCTGCCTTCAATGTATCATTCTTCTTATAATAATCCTTAGAACAATAATCGCCTCTCTCATACCGTGCGATTACCGTATCACTATCCTCGCCGAATACAAAGATATTGTCTTCGCCTACCAGTTCATGAATCTCTACATTGGCTCCGTCCTCGGTTCCCAGCGTGATCGCACCGTTTAACATAAATTTCATGTTACCGGTTCCGCTCGCTTCCTTCGATGCCAGCGAAATCTGCTCGGAAATATCACATGCAGGGATCAATTTCTCCGCCAATGTCACATTGTAATTTTCTACCATAACAAGATTCAAATATGGTTTGACATCTTTATCTTTATGAATCAGTTTCTGCAGGCAGAGGATCAAATGAATGATATCCTTTGCAATGACATATGCCGGTGCTGCTTTGGCTCCAAAAATAAGTGTGATCGGACAATCCGGAATCTTACCGGACTTGATCTCCAGATATTTATGGATTGCATACAAAGCATTTAACTGCTGGCGTTTGTACTCATGCAGACGCTTGATCTGAATATCAAAGATGGAATCTTCATTCAGCTTGATCCCCTGCGTCTCTTTCAAGTATTTGGCAAGCTGATGCTTATTCTTTTTCTTAATCTCCAGAAGGCGTTCCAAAACCGCCTCGTCATCCTCATAAGCAAGCAGTTTTTTCAATTCCATGGCATCCTTTTTAAATCCGTCACCGATACATTTTTCCAGCAATTCCACCAGACGCGGATTGCAGTGCAGGAGCCAGCGGCGGAATGTGATACCATTGGTCTTATTGTTAAATTTTTCAGGATAAATCTTATAAAACGCATTTAATTCATTGTTTTTCAAAATCTCTGTATGAAGATATGCCACGCCATTGACACTATGTCCATAATGGATGTCCATATGTGCCATATGCACGCGGTCGTCCTCGTCAATGATGTACACGGATTCATCATCGTATTTATCTTTTACGCAGAGATCCAATTCATGAATGATCGGCACGATCTGCGGTGCCACTTTTTCAATAAACGCAAGCGGCCATTTTTCCAATGCTTCCGCCAAAATCGTATGATTTGTGTACGCGCACGTATTTGTCGTAATTTCAATGGCCTCATCCAGTTCGATTCCTTTTTGCATCAAAAGACGGATCAATTCCGGAATCACCATGGATGGGTGCGTATCATTGATCTGAATGGCCACATAATCTGCCAGATCATGGTAATTTGAACCACGCTCTTTTGCCTCATCCAAAATGAGCTGTGCCGCATTGCTGACCATGAAATACTGCTGGTATACACGCAGCAGACGGCCATCTTCGTCACTGTCATCCGGGTACAGGAACAACGTAAGATTTTTCTGAATGTCCTTCTTGTCAAAATCGATTCCTTTATCAACGATCTTTTCATCGACGGAATTGATATCAAACAAATGCAGAACATTGGTACGGTTATCGTATCCGGTGACAAGAATGTCATACATTGTCGAAACTACGTTATATTTTCCCAAAGAAACGGAATATTTGCGGTCACTTTTGATGAGCCAGCTGTCGTCTTCCATCCAGGGATTCGGCAATTCTTTCTGCATCCTTTTTTTGAACACCTGGCGGAAAAGTCCAAAATGATAATTCAGACCGATTCCGTCGCCAGGCAGTCCCAATGTCGCAATGGAATCCAGGAAGCAGGCTGCCAGTCTTCCCAGCCCACCATTTCCAAGGGACGGTTCCGGTTCCATTTCTTCCAGATCACTCAGTTTCTTTCCTGCCTTTTTCAATTCCTGACGCACCTCATCGTAAATTCCAAGGTTGATCAGATTGTTACTCAGCAGTTTTCCGATCAGAAATTCTGCGGAAATATAATAAAGTTTTTTCTTTCCTTCTGTCTTCTCCTTCTTTGCAGCCATTTCATTGACCATTTTCAATAAAGCCGCATACAGTTGTTTATCCGAACAACGTTCAATGTCTTTTCCGTATTTTTCTTTTACATACTCTGCAAACATGCTCTTTCCTCCACTTAAAAGCTTAGTTTATGCTCTCCTACTCATCATAGCATACAAGAGGTGGCATGTCAAAGGAATGCGTAAAACAATCCTATTTCTTTATTTCCCCCGGTCAGGCACTATTTTCCCCTTCTTTTCATACATTATCTATAACGCTAGTTTCTGAGGTGTCGCCATTGCAATCTTTTCCTACCCCCTTGTCCGCCAAAGAGGAAGAACACTATCTCAAGCTTCATGAGCAGGGAGATAAGGAGGCCCGCCGGATCCTGATCGAGCGAAATCTGCGGCTGGTAGCTTATTTGGTAAAAAAATACAATTCGAGTGACCTGCCACAGGAAGATTTGATTTCCATCGGTACCATCGGCCTGATCAAAGCCGTGGACAGTTACAAATCCGGCAAAGGTGTCCGCCTTGCAACCTACGCCTCACGCTGTATCGACAATGAACTTCTCATGACTTTCCGCAGTGCGAAAAAACAAGCGAAAGAAATTTCTCTCTCGGAACCGATCAATGGAGAAGACAGCGATGGAAATACACTGCAGTTACTGGATCTTTTGGAAACGAACGATGAAGATGTCGCAGAACGGCTCGAATTTGAAGAAAACGCGAGAAAAATATACCAGTATTTGGAAACCGTTCTCACCAAACGGGAACGCGATATCATTCGTATGCGTTACGGACTTCCCACACATCACCGCAGTCAGGAGCGGACGGAGATCACGCAGCGGGAAATCGCCAAAAAATACGGCATCAGTCGCAGTTATGTAAGCCGGATTGAAAAGCGGGCATTGGAAAAACTTCGTGAGGCCTATGAAAATGACAAACCAAAAACTTGAAACCGCTTTGGAGCTTGCCCTGTCTGTTCCGTCTTCCGTGCGCGCCAAAAGTCCCTCTCTGGAAACCGGCTATTCACCGGAAACACAGTCGTGGGAATTGATCATCCGCTATTCCGGCGACCTGGTTTTGCCAGAGGATGTCACCCTCGTCTCCCTGTTTGGCGGTTACGGAATCCTGTATCTGCCTGAAAACCGGATTAACGAAATTTCTGCTCTTCCCCAGATTGAATACATTGAAAAACCAAAACGGCTGTCGTTTTCCCTTGCAGGAGCCAAAGCGGCAGCGTGCATCCCTCCCGTCACAAGACCCCCGAAAAATCTGACGGGAGAAAATGTCCTGATCGGTATCATTGACAGCGGCATCGACATCTATCACCCGGACTTTCGCAACGAAGATGGGACGACGCGCATTGTAAATCTGTGGGATCAGACCCTCGGACAGGTATTTTCCGAAGAAGAGATCAATGCTGCCCTGCTTGCAGACGATGATTCATTTCCGAGCAAAGATCTTTCGGGACACGGTACTCATGTCGCCGGCATCTCCGCCGGAAATGGGCGTGCCAGTGGTGGGCTTTACGCCGGTGTTGCGACAAAAAGCCGGCTGATTGTGGTAAAACTTGGAAATCTTCTTCCGGATGCCTTTCCGCGTACTACGGAACTGATGACCGCTCTGGATTATTGTGTCAGACGTTCTCTGGAACTCCAGATGCCGCTCGCCCTCAACCTCAGTTTTGGAAATAATTATGGCAGTCATACCGGATTTTCGCTATTGGAAACCTATCTCGATACCATAGCCACAATCGGGCGTACAACGATTGCTGTCGGCACCGGAAACGAAGGAAATCTCGGGCGACATGCTTCGGATACGCTGTCGCAGGCACCTATTTCCAGAGAGCTTTCCGTCGCCCCGGGGGAAACTTCATTAAATATCCAGCTTTGGAAAGATTTTTCCGATGAATTTCAGATCCGTCTCACTGCCCCATCCGGCGAATCGGTATTTCTCAATGAAAATTACATCGGTGCCTATCAGACGCGCCTCGACAATACCGATCTGTACTGGTTCTTCGGAGAACCCTCTCCCTACCAGATCTTTCAGGAAATTTATGTAGAAATGCTTCCTCCCGCCGGCCAGCAGACGATTGCGGAAGGACTTTGGACCTGGCAGCTGATCCCGGTCAACATCCGAAATGGACGTTTCGATCTTTGGCTGCCCTCTTCCGCCAGCATTAATCCGCAGACGCGCTTTCTCGTCGCAGATCCGGAAACCTCTCTCACCATCCCCTCCACTGCCTTCCGTCCGATCACGGTCGCGGCCTACGACAGCAATGCCAATCAGCTTGCTTCCTTTTCCGGGCAGGGATTTACCGCCCTTTCGCTTACTAAACCGGATCTGGCCGCCCCCGGTGTCAATATCACAAGTGCTTCGGTCGGCGGCGGGTACAATGCCCGCTCCGGTACCTCGATGGCAACTCCGTTTGTAACCGGAAGCGCCGCCCTTCTGATGCAGTACGGAATCGTTCAGGGCAATGATCCATTTCTTTACGGGCAAAAAATAAAAGCCTGGCTCATCCGCGGAGCCAGACCACTGCCTGCCTTGCGCACTTACCCCAATCCACAGATCGGCTGGGGCGTTTTGTGCCTCAACGATTCATTTTAATAGTTTCTGTAACTATTCAGGATCAATGCATGGAAATCAATGAATCGTCGTGCTTGCACGTAAGAGACTTTGACTTCCATGCATTGATCCTAATAGGGCTCCCCCCTCCCCATATGAGCATTTTTAGCCTTGTCAAAGGCGGGAAAGAACACGAAGTGTTCGAAATGCGAATGTGTGGGAGGGGGCCTGAATAGTTACCGCTTTCTTTCATACGTTACAAACGCAAAACCATCGCGCTTATTTTCTTCCATTTTTTTCCATTCTCCATTCGATAAAAAATCAGGGAAATAAGCATCCGCGTCACATTTTTCTGCCACTTCGGTAAGATACAGTTTCGATGCCAGCGGAAGAAACTCCCGGTAAACCTGCTCACCCCCGGTGACATAAACATCTCCGGGCAGTTTCTCCAGCTCGACAAGTGCCTCTTCAACCGAAGTTACCCAGATGACATTTTCCGTGTTTTCGTGCTTCTTGTGACTGAGTACAATGTGCGTCCGCTCCAGAAGCGGCCGGCCTCCGGGAAAACTTTCCAATGTCTTACGTCCCATGACAACCACATTATGAAGCGTATGGCTGCGAAACCACGCCATATCTTCCTTGATATGAAACAGCAGTTTTCCGTTCTTTCCAATGCCAAGATCCGATGCCACCGCTGCGATCATCCGTATTTCCTTTGCCATCCGATCACCCCATCACTTTGCCGACATAAGCGGCTGGCACTGCCGCCTCGACGTAGATGCCGTCTTCCCGGTATTCTTCCGTATCCAGTCTGCCATATTCACGTATGATCTGAATCTTGCCCGCTTCCTGATAGGAAAACGTCTTCTCGATGCGAACAAAATCCTCATTCAGAATCTTCTCAATCTTTTCAAGAAGTTCGTCAAATCCCTGTTTCTTTTTCGCGGAAAGTAGCTGGACATCTTTGCTTTTTGCATCTTTAAATAAAAGCGGATCCACACTCTTTCCTTCTGCCTGCAGCCGGTCAATTTTGTTAAATACTGTCAAAACCGGTTTGTCCTGTACATCCAGATTTTTCAGCGTCTCATAAACGACATTCATATGCGTCTCATAATGTTCGTCCGAGCAGTCCACGACATGCAGTATCATATCCGCGTATCTTGCTTCTTCCAGTGTACTTCGGAATGCCTGGATCAGATGATGCGGCAGTTTATTGATAAAACCAACCGTGTCCGTAAACAAAATCTTCTGTCCATTTTCCAATTCATAACTTCTCGTCGTCGGATCCAGTGTCGCAAAAAGCATGTCCTCTTCCAGCACGTCCGAATGTGTTAAAGCATTCAAAAGTGTTGATTTTCCGGCATTTGTGTATCCAACGATTGCCACAACTTTGCTTCCATTGTTGAGGCGTTGTTTGCGCATTGTCTCACGGGTTGCCACGACACTTTTTAACTGCCGGTTGAGCATTGAGATCCGTTCACGGATGAGACGGCGGTCCAGTTCCAGTTTTTTCTCTCCGGGTCCTCTGGTGCCGATACCACCGCTGCTGCCCGCCGCACCACCGCCGATCCTAGACAGCGATTTTCCAAGTCCGGTCAGTCGGGAAGCACGATAGCGAAGCTGGGCGAGTTCCACCTGCAATTTTCCCTCACTCGTACTCGCATGCGCGGCAAAAATATCCAAAATCAACACCGTCCGGTCAATGACTTTACAGCCAAGTTCTTCCTGCAAATTCCCAATCTGCGCCGGCGACAGCTCATCGTCACTGATCACCGTATCTGCCTCGTACAGATGGACCAACTCCCGCAACTCCTCAATTTTTCCCTTTCCGATATACGTTCCCGCATGAACCGCCTCCCGGTTCTGGATCAGAGTTCCCACCGTCTCCGCGCCGGCGGTATCCGCAAGTTCCGCAAGTTCGGCAAGTGAAGCCTCAACCTCCGATCCATCCCCAAGGTCTACTGCGATCAAAATAACCCGTTCTTTTCGTTCTCTCGTCTCTATCATAAACATTTCCTCATTTCTGCCAGTCTTCTATACCCATTGTGCCGTTTTCCGAGGAAAATGTCAAGCGCATTTACAAAAACAGCAGCAAACTTACCGCCATCACACCCATTCCGGAGATCAATCCATACAGCGACAGATGGTGCTCGCCGTATTCTTGCGCCGCCGGAAGCAGTTCATCAAACGAGATAAACACCATGATACCGGCTACACCGGCGAATATAACGCCATATACAATATCATTCATGATGGGAAGTAAGATCAGCCATCCGATCAGCGCTCCAAGTGGTTCCGCAAGCCCCGATATAAAGGAATAGTTAAATGCTTTGCATTTGGAGCCGGTCGCCTGATAGATGGGAACCGACACCGCGATACCTTCCGGTATATTATGGATTGCGATTGCGACAACGATGGGAAGGGCTACACTTGGTTCCTGCAATGCCGATACAAACGTCGCCAGTCCTTCCGGAAAATTGTGGATTCCAATTGCCAGTGCCGTAAACACTCCCATTCGCATCAACTTCCCGGATTTCTTCTCCTCTTCTTCCACACATTTGACCTCATGCGGATTTTCCTCTGATGGGATCAGTTTATCAATGACTGCGATCACCAGCATTCCGCCAAAAAACGCCAGAATAGTGCTCCAGTTTCCTCCCCTCTCCCCCAGCTCTGCCGTAAGCGATGTCTTTGCCTTTGCAAGAATTTCCACCAATGACACGTAGATCATCACACCTGCGGAAAATCCCAAGCTAACAGAGAGAAATTTCTTATTTGTATGTTTTGCCACAAACGCAATGCAGCTGCCGATCCCGGTACTAAGCCCGGCAAGTGTCGTAAGTAAAAAGGCTGTAATGACTGAATTCATAAATTTTCTCCTAACTATCTTTCTTTATCTCTATGCATTCTCTCCCCAAAATGCTACTATTGTCATATAACACCGCTATCATAATAGGAATTTCCCGGGTTGTCAACGGTTATAAATCGTGCTTTTTTCTCGATAATATTGACCTTTACCGGCGAACTTGCTATAATACAGTTCGAAGAAAGAAGGACGATATTTATGATGAAAATAACTCAAATTTCAGAATCCATCCGCTTGGGAGCACTTCTTGCAATATCCGGCGGAATGATGGATGCGTATTCATATATTATGAGAGGGCATGTATTTGCCAATGCCCAGACCGGCAACATGCTCCTTTTTGGTGTCAACCTTTCCGAAGGAAATTTTCAAACGGCATTGACCTATTTCTGCCCGATCCTTGCCTTTACGATTGGCATCATGCTGGCAGATGTTTTCCGCATGAAATCAATTGAAATGCTTCACTGGCGGCAGATTTCAGTATTGATCGAAGCGGTCATCCTGTTCGGTGTCGCTTTTATCCCTTTGCCGCTCAATCTTCTGGCAAACAGCCTGACTTCCCTTGCCTGCGGCATTCAGGTCGAAAGTTTTCGAAAGATTCACGGACGCGGCATCGCCACGACAATGTGTATCGGAAACCTGCGAAGTGCCACGCAGAATATGTGTGATTATTTCCATACCAAAGAGAAGAAAAATCTGCGAAACGGATTTTTGTATTTTGGAATCATTACCTGCTTTATCTTAGGTGCAATACTGGGAAATCTCTGTATTATCCTGTTTCAGGAAAAGGCAATCCTTGTCAGCGCCGGACTCTTGTTTATTGCTTTTATGATCATGTTTATTGATCTGGAGGAGAAGGGAGAAGAAATTTGACATTACAGCAATTAAAATACATTGTATTAGTGGCAGAAAAAGGAAATATCACGGATGCTGCCAAGGCTCTGTACATCTCCCAGCCAAGTCTGACGGCTGCCATCAAAGAATTGGAAAAAGAAATGAATATTCAGATCTTTGACCGCACCAATAAAGGCGTTCATGTCTCCAAAGAAGGGGAACTTTTTTTAGGCTATGCGAGACAGATTCTGGAACAGGTCTATCTTCTGGAGGATCATTATAAAAATGAGGGAACACGAAAACAGGAATTTTGTATCTCAACGCAGCATTATTCTTTTGCCGTCAATGCGTTTGTCGATCTGATCAAAGAATACGGGCAGAACGAATACGATTTTTCTCTCCGGGAAACTCAGACTTATGAGATCATCGAGGATGTTGCGCGGATGAAAAGTGAGATCGGTATATTGTATCTGGATTCTTTTAACGAGCCTGTTATCCGCAAATTATTGAAGACCAGCCAGCTGCAGTTTGAACCTTTGTTTACAGCCAGACCACATATTTTTATCAGCAGTAGTCATCCGCTGGCGCAAAAGAAAGAAATTTCATTGCAAGAATTATCGCCCTATCCATATCTTTCGTTTGAACAGGGCGACCATAATTCGTTTTATTTTTCGGAAGAGTTATTTAGTACCGAAGTACGCGAAAAAAATATCCGTGTCCGGGATCGTGCGACTCTTTTCAATCTACTGATTGGTTTAAATGGCTATACCATCTGCAGCGGTGTCATTGACTCCGAGCTCAATGGCAGCAACATCGTCGCCGTTTCTCTGCGGGAATCCGGCGAGATGCACATTGGCTACATCACACACCGAAGCAACTCACGAAGTCCGCTTGGTGCATTTTATCTGGAAGCCTTAAAAAAATATATCTGAAACTATATTTTTCTATTGACAAATCTATTACTTTATTATCGTATTCAGTCTCAGCGCATTGGAAACCACGCAGAAACTGCTTAAACTCATCGCTGCTGCGCCAAACATCGGATTCAATGTGAGTCCAAATGGGATCAAAAGTCCGGCTGCCAGCGGTATTCCGATGGTGTTATAGAAAAATGCCCAAAACAGGTTCTGATGGATATTGCGGAGTGTCTTCCGGCTGATCCGGATGGCCTGTGGCACATCGGATAACTGGCTCTTCATCAATACGATCTCTGCCGCATCGATTGCCACATCGGTTCCTGCCCCGATTGCGATACCAATGTTTGCCCTTGTCAATGCCGGCGCATCGTTGATTCCGTCGCCCACCATCGCCACTTCGCCTTTTTTACGAAGTTTACGGACAACTGCCTCTTTGCCATCCGGCAGTACACCTGCGATTACTTCATCGACACCTGCCTGCTCACCGATGGCTTTTGCCGTGCGCTCATTGTCGCCGGTCAGCATGACAACGCGGATTCCCATCTCTTTTAATTCACGGATGGCTTCTGCACTGTCTTCTTTCATCACGTCTGCTACTGCGATCATTCCCTGCAGCACACCATCTTTCGCAAATAATAACGGCGTTTTTCCTTCTTCTGCCAGTTTCTCAGCACGCTCTTTCATTGCGGCACTCACTTCTGACAAATTCTGGATATACGCAAAACTTCCACCGACAAGTTTTGCCTGGTCGGCAACACGAACTGCTTCCAGCCCATTGCCCGGAAGTGCTTGGAATTCTGTTACTTCTTCGTTTTCCATACCCTCTTCTTCTGCCTTTTGCAAAATGGCTTTCGCAAGAGGGTGTTCGCTTCCTTTTTCCAAAGAATATGCCATCTGTAAAAGTTCTTTTTCCGAAATGCCATCTGCCGGACAGATATCTGTCACTTTCGGTTCACCGGCTGTGATCGTACCCGTTTTATCCAGCGCCACGATCTTTACTTTTCCGGCTTCTTCCAGCGCTGCCGCATTTTTAAAGAGGATTCCTTTCTTTGCTGCACGGCCGTTTCCAACCATGATCGCTACCGGTGTCGCAAGTCCGAGCGCACACGGACAGCTGATAACGAGTACGGAAATTCCTCTGGCGATCGCAAAGCCAAATTCTTTTCCGAGAAGCATCCATACAATGGTTGTAATCACTGCGATGGAGATAACTACCGGTACAAATACGCCCGATACTTTGTCCGCAATCTTTGCGATCGGCGCTTTCGTCGCCGCCGCATCGCTTACCATCTGAATGATCTGCTGAAGTGTCGTATCTTCGCCGACACGAACTGCTTCACAGCGGAGCAGTCCGGACTGGTTCATTGTCGCCGCCGAAACTTCGTCTCCTGCTGCCTTATCTACCGGAATGCTTTCGCCGGTAAGTGCCGCTTCATTGACCGCACTGTTTCCTTCAAGGACAACGCCATCTACCGGAATACTCTCACCCGGTCTTACTACAAAGACATCGCCCATTTTTACCTGCTCGATCGGAATCTCAACTTCTTTTCCATCCCGAATGACATTCGCTTTTTTCGGAGCCAGACGCATAAGACTTTTCAGCGCATCGGTCGTCTTTCCCTTCGAATGGGCTTCTAACATCTTTCCTACGGTGATCAATGTAAGAATCATTGCCGCTGACTCAAAATAAAATTCCATCATATAGTGCATGACAGCAGCGTCATCTCCTGCCACCTGCGCAGCGGTCATTTCAAATAACGCAAAGGTGCTGTACAAGAACGCAGCGGACGAACCGAGTGCCACCAGTGTATCCATATTCGGTGCCCGGTGCCACAAACTTTTGAATCCGGAGATGAAAAACTTCTGGTTGATCACCATAATGATGACCGTCAGCAAAAGCTGGGTCAGCCCCATCGCCACATGGTTATTGTCGTAAAAATGCGGAAGCGGCCAGCCCCACATCATATGTCCCATGGAAAAATACATGAGAATGATCAAAAATCCCAAAGATGCAAATAATCGCTTTTTTAACACGGGCGTATCGTGATCTTCCAACGCTTCTTCTGCCTCCATCTGCATGGACGCTCCTGCTGCTTCCGCGCCCTTTACCGATGCACCATATCCGGCATTCTTCACCGCCGCAATGATCGTCTCATCCGATACACTTCCTTCGACCCCCATCGAATTTGTCAAAAGGCTGACCGAGCAGGATGTCACTCCATCCAGCTTGGAAACCGCCTTTTCTACACGGATGCTGCATGCGGCACAACTCATGCCTGTCACATTAAACTGTCGCATTGCCTTTTCCTCCTATTTGTGGAACAGGGAAAATTTCTTCTTTTCGTAAGGTTCCACTTCAATTTCAATGACTTTGTAACCGATTTCAGCTACTTCTGCCTTCAATTTATCTTCGTCAAGTTTTTCTTCTGAAATGATCTGTGTCTCTGCTTTCTTATGAGAAGATGTCACTTCTTTGACATCGAATTTCTCCTGAATCATTTCATTCATGTGCTTTTCGCAGTTGCCGCACATCATACCTTCTACATCCATAATTGTTTTATACATCGTTAATTCCTCCTGACATTTAAAATAGTATTTCCATTTCTTCGCTTTCTATACTATACCCCTTGGGGGTATGTTGTCAAGAGGGTAAGTGATTATTTTTTTCTAAAATGTTTTTCCCCTATGGGATCCCTTTCCGCTTGGGACCGCTTGCGCTTAGTGAACACACGTAGCAGTTTCCGAGGACACAATACGTCCTCTGGAAACTGACGGTGTTCAAAATCCCGGTGCGGGAAGGGATCCCATAGGGGAAAGTAACATTACACCAAAAAATAATAACTCTTTACTTCTAAAAAAATTATGGGTATACTATAGATAAAATGTTTCAACTACAAGTGGAGGGTTATTATGTCGGATAAGAATTGCTGTTGTCATAAAAAGTATCGTTCGGATGACGAAAAGAAGAAACTGATTCACCGCCTGAACCGCATTGAAGGGCAGATACGCGGGCTGCGCGGGATGTTGGAGGACGATGCGTATTGTATGGATATTCTGGTACAGTCATCTGCCGCTTCTGCGGCGCTGACTGCGTTTAACAGGGAGCTGCTCAGCACGCACATCGAAAGTTGTGTGGTGGATGGCATCCGTCAGGGAGACGATGAAAAAGTCGAAGAACTTCTGTCAATCTTACAGAAAATGATAAAATAAATTTCAGGACTTCCCCTCTATATTAGAATGGAAGTCCTGAATCGTTATCTTCTTTTATATATCCTCTACATACGATTATACAGATCCTGATATTTCTTTGCGGAATTTGCCCAGGAGAAATCCATCGCCATTCCGCGGTCTATGATCTTATTCCAGTCACGTTTGCGGTCAAAATAAATATGTTTCGCATAGCGGATCGTATTGAGCATCTCATGTGCATTGTAATTGGCAAATGAGAAACCGGTTCCCTTGCTCTCATATTCGTTGTATGGCTCTACGGTATCTTTCAGACCGCCGGTCTCACGTACGATCGGAACGGTACCATAACGAAGACTCATCAGCTGGCTCAAACCACACGGTTCAAACAGAGACGGCATCAAAAAGGCATCGCAGGAAGCATAAATCTTATGCGAACGCTCATTGGAATAGAAAATGTTTGCCGAAACGCGTTCCGGGTATTTCCAAGCAAAATGACGGAACAAATGCTCGTATTTTTCTTCTCCGGTTCCCAGCACCACAAGCTGCGTATCCTCAGCACAAATTTCCTCGATCACATAATCGATCAGGTCAAATCCCTTCTGGTCTGTCAAACGGGAAACGATACCGATCATAAATTTCTTGTCATCCTGTGCAAGGCCCAGTTCTTTTTGCAGCGCGCGTTTATTTTTAATCTTTTCCTTGCGGAAGGTTCTCGCATCATAATGTGCCGCGATCATTGGATCCGTCGCCGGGTTGTACTCATCATAATCGAGCCCATTGACAATTCCTGTCAAACACGCAGAGCGGGCATTCATCAAACCATCCAGTTTTTCGCCGTAAAATGGTGTCTTGATCTCTTCTGCATACGTATCACTTACTGTCGTAATCTGATCCGCATACACCAGTCCGCCTTTGAGATAATTGGCATCTCCATAGGCTTCCAATTTATCCGGTGTAAAATAATACGCATCGAGTCCGGTCGTATCCATTACCGTTTTCTTATCCCAGACTCCCTGGAATTTCAGATTATGTATCGTCATGATTGATTTGATTCCGCGGAAAAACTCTCCCTGCTGGAACGAATCTTTCAAATATACCGGAATCAAGCCGGTCTGCCAGTCATGACAGTGAATGATATCCGGTCGGAAACCGATAACCGGAAGAGCCGACAATGCCGCTTTGCTAAAGAAAGCAAATTTTTCAATGTCCTGATAAATCTCTCCATAAGGACGGTCTCCACTAAAATAAAATTCATTATCAAGAAAATAAAACGTAACCCCTTGGTATTGCATCTGGAAAATACCGACATACTGTTTTCTCCAAGCAAGCTCCAAATAAAAATGTGTGACAAATTCCATCTGATTTTTGTATTCTTCCGGAATTGAAACATACTTTGGTATCATGACACGTACATCAAATTCATTTTTATCAAAATACTTTGGAAGGGATCCCACTACATCAGCCAAGCCTCCTGTTTTGATAAATGGTACACATTCGGAAGCTACAAACAATACTTTTTTCATACATACCTCCATTCTGAAACGTCACTTTAGTCTTCCAGTGCCTGTTTCAAATCTGCGATAATATCTTCTACATTTTCAATTCCAACGGACAAACGAACCAGATCCGGCGCAACTCCTGCTGCCAGAAGCTCTTCATCACTCATCTGGCGGTGCGTGGAAGATGCCGGATGCAGCACACATGTATGTGCATCTGCCACATGTGTTGCGATCATCGCAATTTTCAATTTTGCCATAAATTTCTCGGCTGCTGCACGACCACCTTTCACACCAAAGGAAACCACTCCGCATGTACCATTTGGCATGTATTTTTTCGCTCTTTCATAATATTTATTTCCCGGCAATCCCGGATAATTTACCCACGTTACATTCTCGTGGGTTTCCAAAAACTCGGCCACTTTCTGTGCATTTTCACAATGTCTCGGCATACGTACATGCAGGGACTCCAAACCAAGATTCAAAAGGAACGAGTTCATCGGTGCCGGAATAGATCCGAGATCTCTCATAAGCTGTGCGGTCGCTTTTGTGATAAATGCGCCCTCCAGACCAAATTTTTCGGCATAAGTAATCCCATGGTAAGATTCATCCGGAGTTGTCAATCCCGGAAATTTATCTGCGTGAGCAAACCAGTCAAATTTACCGGAATCTACAATACATCCTCCGACGGTCGCATCATGTCCATCCATATACTTGGTAGTGGAATGCGTTACAATATCCGCTCCCCATTCAAATGGGCGGCAGTTGATCGGTGTCGCAAAGGTATTGTCTACGATCAACGGAACACCATGTGCATGCGCTGCGTTTGCAAACCGCTCGATGTCAAACACGATCAATGCCGGGTTGGCAATCGTCTCTCCAAATACGGCTTTCGTATTTGGCTGAAAAGCTGCTTCCAGTTCTTCATCCGAGCAGTCCGGATCTACAAACGTAAAGTCAATTCCCATGCGTTTCATCGTCACGGCAAACAAGTTGTATGTTCCACCATATATCGTAGAGGAAGATACGACATGATCTCCTGCGCTACAGATATTAAATACCGAATAAAAGGAAGCCGCCTGACCGGAAGAAGTCAGCATCGCTGCCGTACCACCTTCCAGTGCACAGATCTTGGCTGCCACCTGATCATTGGTCGGATTCTGCAGACGGGTATAAAAATATCCGCTCTCTTCCAGATCAAACAAACGCCCCATCGCTTCACTGGAATCGTATTTAAACGTTGTACTCTGAATGATCGGAATCATTCGTGATTCCCCATTTCCAGGCACATATCCTGCCTGAATACATTTTGTTTCCTGTTTCATTTTCCTTCTCCTTACTCTGTCGTCTGACCGTAATACGCATTTTCCCCATGCTTTCTAAAATAATGTTTATCAAGCAGGTACTGTGGTGCCGGTTTTACGTGTGGATTAAGCGTCATCGTATGATGTGCCATCTCTGCCACTTTATCCAGTACGACAGCATTGTAAACAGCATTTGCCGGCGAGGTTCCCCATGCAAATGGTCCATGATTTTTCACTACGATTCCCGGTACTTCCATCGCATCTCTGTCACCAATCGTCTCCACGATGACCACACCGGTATTTTTCTCATAATCCATGTTAATCTCTGCCGCAGTCAGATCTCTGGTACATGGAATCTCTCCATAAAAATAATCCGCATGTGTCGTTCCCAGTGCCGGAATCGCCATACCTGCCTGAGCAAACGTAACTGCCCATGTAGAATGTGTATGTACCACGCCGCCAAGATTATCAAAGGCTTTGTAAAGTTCGATATGTGTCGCCGTATCCGAAGATGGACGATATCTTCCTTCCACCACATTCTGGTCAAAATCAACAACAACCATATCCTCCGGTGAAAGTTCATCGTATTCTACACCGCTTGGCTTAATGACAACCAGATTATTTTCACGGTCAATACCACTTACATTTCCCCATGTATAAATGACAAGTCCTTTTTCCTGTAACTCCATATTTGCTTCATAAACTTCTTTTTTCAATTGTTCTAACATGCTGTTTTCCTCCAAAAAAAATGTTATGTATAACGAGTCTATAATCTAATTATAAACTAGTTATACATAACAGTCAATGAAAGTTTTTAATTGTAATTATTCTGTAAAGAGAGGAGTAGAATAATATCTGTCGCCGCTGTCCGGAAGGAGAGCAACAATTGTCTTTCCTTTATTTTCCGGTTTCTTTGCTTCTTCGATTCCAGCCCACAATGCAGCTCCGGAAGAGATTCCCACGAGGATTCCTTCTTCTTTTGCAATCAGTTTGCCTGTCTCAAATGCTGCTTCATTTTCTACTTTTACGATTTCATCATAGATTTTTGTATTCAATACATCCGGCACGAATCCGGCACCGATTCCCTGAATCTTATGTGCTCCGGATTTCCCTTCGGACAGAACCGGTGAAGATGCCGGCTCTACAGCAATTGCTTGTACCGATGCTTTCTTGTCTTTTAGGTACTCACCTACTCCGGTGATGGTTCCGCCGGTTCCTACACCAGCGATAAAGATATCAACCTCTCCGTCGGTATCTTCCCAGATTTCCGGACCGGTTGTCTTTTTATGTGCTGCCGGATTGGCTGGGTTTTCAAACTGGCCTGCAATGATACTGTCCGGGGTCTCTGCCTGCAATTCTTTGGCTTTTGCGATTGCTCCGCTCATTCCCTTGCTTCCGTCTGTCAGCACGATCTCTGCACCATACGCTTTGATGATATTTCTTCGCTCTACACTCATGGTTTCCGGCATAACAATCACGGTGCGGTATCCTTTCGCTGTCGCAATGGCTGCCAGTCCGATTCCGGTATTTCCGGATGTCGGCTCAATGATCGTAGAGCCTTCTTTCAGGCGTCCGCTCTTTTCTGCGTCTTCAATCATTTCCAGTGCAATACGATCTTTTACACTTCCTGCCGGATTGAAATATTCCAGTTTTGCCAAAATTCTTGCTTCCAATCCCAGTTTCTTTTCAATATTGGAGAATTCTACCAATGGCGTCTTTCCAATTAATTCTGTTGCGTTTTTATAAATTTTACCCATAATGGCCTACTTCCTTTCTCAAATAATATAATTGTCATTTTTTTCCTGTTGCCACTCCACAAGCTGTGCCAGTGTCACACTGTCAACGACATCATCAATCGCGGTTTTCAGCCGCTTCCAAAGTTCCAATGTAGCACAGGTATCCTGTCTATCACAGGTATTTTCCTCATACTCTAAACAACTGACCGGTGCAAGATTTCCTTCCGTCAGGCGAAGAATCATCCCTGCCGTATATTCTTCCGGTGGCTTTACCAGCTGATAGCCCCCCTGCGGACCACGAATGGCCCGCACAAAGCCCGCCTTATTAAGGATAGATACGATTTGTTCCAAATATTTCACCGAAATTTCCTGTCTTGCGGAGATATCTTTGATTCTCACCGGCGTTCCTGTGTCATACATTGCCAGGTCAAGCATGAACCGGAGAGCATATCTCCCTTTTGTCGAGATTTTCATCTCTTATGCCAATGCCTTGAATGCTTCTTCAAGGTCATAGATAATATCGTCTACGTTCTCAGTTCCGATAGAAAGACGAATGGTATTTGGCTTGATTCCCTGGTCTGCCAGTTCCTCTTCGTTCAACTGAGAATGTGTCGTAGATGCCGGATGAATTACCAGTGATTTTACATCTGCCACGTTTGCCAACAAGGAGAATAACTGCAAGTGGTCGATGAATTTCTTGGCTTCTTCCGCACTTCCTTTGATTTCAAATGTGAAGATGGATCCTCCACCATTTGGGAAGTATTTTTTATACAATTCCTGCTGTTTCGGATCATTGGAAACAGATGGATGATTTACTTTTTCTACCAATGGATGATTTTCCAGGTAATTTACTACTTTCAACGCATTTTCAACATGTCGCTCTACACGAAGTGACAAGGTTTCCAATCCCTGAAGGAAGATAAATGCGTGGAATGGAGAAATCGTAGCTCCGGTATCACGAAGCAGGATCGCACGGATTTTGGTAACAAATGCTGCCGGTCCTACTGCTTTTGTGAAGCTGATTCCATGATAACTTGGGTTTGGAGCTGTCAAAGATTCAAATTTGCCGCTTGCTTCCCAGTCAAATTTTCCGCTGTCTACGATCACACCACCGATTGTTGTACCGTGGCCTCCGATAAATTTGGTTGCCGAATGTACTACGATATCTGCGCCATACTCAATTGGACGAACCAGATAAGGGGTAGCAAATGTGTTATCAATTACCAATGGAATTTTATTTTCATGAGCAATCTTTGCAATTGCTTCAATGTCTACAACATCGGAGTTTGGATTTCCCAATGTCTCGATAAATACTGCTTTTGTATTTTCCTGAATCGCACCGCGGATCTCATCGAAGTTTTCCGGATCAACGAATGTTGCTGTAATTCCGTATTCTGGAAGGGTATGAGCCAGAAGGTTGTAAGTTCCTCCATAAATGTTCTTTGCTGCTACGATGTGATCTCCGTTGTGTGCCAGATTCTGAATCGTATAAGAAATGGCTGCTGCTCCGGAAGCGACTGCCAATGCTGCCACACCGCCTTCCAGTGCTGCGATACGCTGTTCAAATACATCCTCTGTCGGGTTTGTCAAACGTCCATATATATTTCCTGCATCACTCAGACCAAATCGTGCCGCTGCATGTTCGCAGTTGCGAAATACGTAAGATGATGTCTGGTAAATCGGAACTGCTCTTGCATCCGTTACCGGATCCGGCGATTCCTGTCCTACGTGAAGCTGAAGTGTCTCAAATTTGTACTCTCTCTTGTTTGTCTCTGCCATAATAATGTCCTCTCTTTCTTCTTCATTTATTTTTATTATTTGTTTGTTGTTTTTGTTAATGACATTACTATAACCCCTTTTTCCTACTTTGTCAATAGGAAAAGTAATATTTTTTTATTTTTCTTTTTGGAGGGGCGGAAAGTGGCGGAATTTCGGTTGTTTTTCCTTTTAATGGTATCGCTATGATTTTGCGGCGGCAGCTGCCACCGCATTTTAGACGCAGGGGAGATTCTGATAAATGAGGCGCTGGCTTGGACAGCGGTCGCGCACCTCTGTAACTACTTGCTTTTTCCTTTTCCTGGGTGCGACGTTGGCTTGATGGGCGGCCGTGCACCTCTGAAATCACCTGCCTTTTCCTTTTCCGGGGTGTGGCTCTGGCTTGATGGGCGGCCGCGCACCTCTGTAAGTACTTGCTTTTTCCTTTTCCCGGGTGCCAGTACCCGTACCAGTCATGCCATACGACATTTCCCTCCCTCCGGCATGACCTTTTTCCAGCACCTTGTCATGCCATACACCTCTTTCCTCTCTCCAGCATGACCTCTTCCAACAAGCCTGCCATGTCATATGCCATTTTCCTCCCTCTGGCATGACTTCTTCCAACAACCCAGTCATGCCATACATCTTTTTCCTCTCTCCGGCATGACCCCTTCCAACAATCCTGTCATGCCATATGACATTTTCCTCTCTCCGGCATGACCCCTCGCACCATCACTCCCGCCAGCCACCATTTCACGTCCAAAATGCCAAAAATCCCCCCACTCTTGACAAAGAGCCAAAACGTCAAAACCGCCCCACGGCATTTGCCATGGGGCGGTTTTCCTATTCTATAAGTCGTTCAACTATTATTTATACAGTTCAACCAGCTTCTGCAAGTGATCGTAACGAGCCTTTGCAGCTTCCTCGGATTCTTTGAACAGTCTTTCTGCTCTTTCTGGGAAAGGCTTGATCAGACGTGTATAACGTGCTTCGTTGTTCAAGAAGTCTTGGTAAGAACCGTCTCCTTCTTTGGATGTCAAAGTGAATGGGTTCTTTCCTTCTGCCTTCAAGTCTGGATTGAAGCTGAACAAGTTCCAGTATCCAGCCTTAACAGCTTTCTTCATCTCATCCTGGCAATGGTTCATACCACCCTTAGCGATACCGTGGAGTTCGCAAGGAGCGTAACCAATGATCAGAGATGGTCCGTTGTAAGCTTCTGCTTCTGCGATAGCTTTTACAGCCTGTGCAGGATTTGCACCAAGAGCGATCTGTGCTACGTATACGTAACCATAGCTCATAGCGATTTCAGCAAGACTCTTCTTACCGATTTCTTTTCCGGCAGCAGCAAACTGACAAACTTCACCGATGTTAGAAGCCTTAGATGCCTGACCACCTGTATTGGAGTACATCTCTGTATCGAATACCATTACGTTTACGTTCTCACCGGATGCAAGCACGTGGTCCAAACCACCAAATCCGATGTCGTAAGCCCAACCGTCACCACCGAAGATCCATACGGACTTCTTAGCAAGGTACTGTTTCTTATCAAGGATTTCCTTGGAAAGCTCGCAGCCAGCGGCAGCAGCTTTTTCGATCTCAGCAACCATTGCTTTTGTAGCAGCAGTATTTGCTTTTGTATTATCTTTTGTCTCAAAGTATTTATCTACAGCAGCTTTCAATTCAGCAGATGCCTTATCGGAAGCAGCCAATTCTTTTACTTTGTCCATGGTCTGCTCACGAAGAACTTTCTGACCAATGTACATACCAAGACCATGCTCAGCATTGTCCTCGAACAAGGAGTTTGCCCAAGCCGGACCCTGTTTGGAATCTTTGTTTACAGTATATGGTGATGTAGCAGCCGGACCACCCCAGATAGAGGAACATCCTGTTGCATTGGAGATGTACATCTGCTCACCAAACAACTGTGTGATCAAACGAGCATAAGATGTCTCTGCACATCCTGCACAACTTCCGGAGAACTCGAGAAGTGGCTGATTGTACTGGGAACCAATTGGTGTAGCATCCGTAAATACCGGTTTGATATCTTTCTTACCAACGTTAGCAACGAGGTAATCAAATACCGGCTGCTGGTCTGCCTGAGATTCCTGAGGAACCATCTTGATCGCGCCCTTAGCAGCGGCAGGACAAACGGTAATACACTCACCACATCCCATACAGTCTAATGGAGAAACCGTCATTGTGAACTTCATTCCATCTGCTACTGCATGTTTTGCATCTGCAAGTTTAATCTGTGAAGGAGCAACTTTTACTTCGTTCTCATCAAGGATGAATGGACGAATTGTTGCATGGGAACAAACAAATGCACAACTGTTACACTGTACACAGCTTGCCGGATCCCACTCTGGTACCATTACGGCTGTACCACGTTTCTCGTATGCGGAAGCACCGAGTTCGAACTGTCCGTCTGCAATATCTTTGAATGCAGATACCGGAAGGCTGTCACCATCCATAAGAGAGATTGGCTCGAGAAGGTCTTTCACCATCTTAACAACCTCTGGACGTCCTGTAAGTTCTTTTGCAGGAGCATCTGCTTCCGGATTTGCCCAAGAAGCCGGAACTTCTACTTTATGAACTGCATCTACACCAGCATCGATTGCTTTGTAGTTCATTTCTACGACTGCATCACCCTTCTTAGAGTAGGATTTCTTAGCAGCAGCTTTCATGTACTCAACAGCTTCGTCGATTGGCATGATATTTGCAAGTTTGAAGAATGCGGACTGAAGAATTGTGTTAGTACGTTTACCCATACCAATTTCAATTGCTTTGTCGATCGCATTGATTGTATACAACTGGATATTATTGTCAGCGATGTATTTCTTGGAAGCAGCCGGCATATGTTTGTCAAGCTCTTCATCTGTCCACTGGCAGTTGATCATGAAGATTCCGCCCGGTTTTACATCCTGAACCATCTTGTATCCTTTTACTACATAAGATGGGTTGTGGCAAGCCACGAAGTCTGCCTGATTGATGTAGTAAGGGCTCTTGATCGGTTTGTCACCAAAACGAAGATGGGAAATTGTAATACCACCTGTCTTCTTGGAGTCATACTGGAAGTATGCCTGGATGTATTTGTCTGTGTGGTCACCGATGATCTTTGTAGAGTTCTTGTTAGCACCTACTGTACCGTCTCCACCAAGGCCCCAGAACTTACATTCTACAGTACCTTCTGCAGATGTGATAGGAGCTGGTTTTACTTCCGGAAGACTGAGGTTTGTAACATCGTCTACGATACCGATTGTAAAACGAGGTTTTGGAGCATCTTTCTCCAACTCTTTGTAAATAGCAAATACAGATGAAGGTGGTGTATCCTTGGAACCAAGTCCATAACGTCCACCTGTCAAAATGATATCATTCAAGCCGGCTTCACGAAGTGTAGTAGCCACATCAAGGTAAAGTGGTTCACCAAGTGTACCAGGCTCTTTTGTACGGTCAAGTACAGCGATCTTCTTAGCCGTCTTAGGAATTACTTTCAAGATGTGCTCGGAAGACCAAGGACGATACAAACGAACTTTGATCAAACCTACTTTTTCGCCTTTTGCTGTCAAGTAGTCGATTACTTCTTCTGCAACGTCACAGATGGAACCCATAGCGATGATGACACGGTCAGCATCCTCAGCTCCATAATAGTTAAACAGATCATAGTCTGTTCCTAATTTTTCATTGACTTTGCCCATGTATTTTTCAACAACTGCCGGCAAAGCATCATATACTGGGTTACAAGCTTCACGATGCTGGAAGAATACGTCACCGTTTTCATGAGAACCACGCATAGCAGGATGCTCTGGGTTCAATGCATGCTGACGGAATTCTTCAACAGCGTCCATGTTGCACATTTCTTTCAGATCTTCATAATCCCATTTCTCAATTTTCTGAATCTCGTGAGATGTACGGAATCCATCGAAGAAGTTAATAAATGGAACTTTTCCTTCCAAAGCTGCCAAATGAGCAACCGGGCTCAAGTCCATAACTTCCTGTGGATTTGTCTCAGCAAGCATAGCAAAACCTGTCTGACGACATGCGTAAACGTCACTGTGATCTCCAAAGATGTTCAAAGACTGTGTTGATACGGTACGAGCAGATACGTCAAATACGCAAGGAAGCTGCTCTGCTGCAATCTTGTACATGTTAGGAATCATCAAAAGAAGTCCCTGGGAAGCAGTAAATGTTGTTGTAAGTGCACCTGCTGCAAGAGAACCATGTACGGTACCTGCTGCACCAGCCTCTGATTGCATCTCAACTACTTTTACTGTGTTTCCAAAAATGTTCTTCTGTCCCGCTGCAGACCACTGGTCAACGGTATCTGCCATCGGACTAGAAGGTGTAATAGGATAGATACCAGCTACTTCTGTGTAGGCATATGCCACATGAGCGGCAGCTGTATTTCCATCCATGGATTGTTTTGCTCTAGCCATTTTTATAGAATCCTCCTTGTTAATTGAAATTATTTATCACTAAGAATCATTTTAGCACCATCACCAAAAAAAGTAAAGTGATAAAAGGAGAATCTCGTCGAATTTTACGAACATTTCATTTTTTTTTCATTTTTCCTTGACATCAAATCTCTTTCATTGTATCATTGTGTTAATCACTTAATACAATAATACAGAAAGGAGAAGCACTATGCAATGGGAACTTACCAATGACCGTCCTTTGTATATCCAGTTGACGGAACAGCTAAAACGGCTGATCCTATCCGGAGAATATGCACCCGGGGAACCTTTTCCGTCTGTCCGAGAATTGGCAACTTCTGCCAATGTCAATCCTAACACAATGCAGCGGGCACTTTCCGAACTGGAGCGCGAAGGTCTCCTGATCACAGAGCGTACTGCCGGGCGGCGTATTACCAGTGACCATTCGATGTTGGAAGCGATGCGTTCCGAACTTGCCCTTGCGCATCTGAAAAAACTGCGGAGCGAACTGACATCTCTTGGTTTTAAACCGGAAAAACAATTGGATTTTATCCAAAAGGCATGGGATAAAGACTAAACTTTCTTATTAAATGGAGGATTATTTATGATTATTTTAGAAACAAAGGGATTGACCAAACGATTTGGTCGTTCACTGGCACTCGACAACGTGGACATCACACTGGAGTGCGGTAAAATTGTAGGTCTTTTAGGGCCAAACGGCAGCGGAAAGACAACGTTCCTGAAACTGCTCAACGGGCTTCTCAAACCCGATCAGGGAACGATTACGATCGGTGGAGAAACTCCGGGGATCATCACGAAACAGCATGTTTCTTTTCTGCCGGACAGCAACTATTTTCCAAAATGGATGAGGGTAACACAACTTCTGGAATATTTCGGAGATTTCTATGATGATTTCGAACGGGAAAAAGCGACCTTTATGCTTGCCAAACTAGATATTGATTCCCATATGAAATTGTCACATATGTCAAAGGGAACCTTGGAAAAAGTACAGCTGATCCTCGCGATGAGCCGCAATGCAAATCTGTATTGTCTGGATGAACCGATCGGCGGTGTTGATCCGGCGACAAGAGATTATATCCTCAATACGATCGTAAGCAATTATTGTGAAAATTCGACCGTTCTTATCTCGACACATCTGATCGCGGATGTGGAAAATGTTCTGGATGAGGTCATTTTCCTGCAAAACGGACAGGTCCGCCTGCAGTCCAGCGTAGATGATATCCGGGAAAAAGAAAACAAATCCGTCGATGCACTTTTCAGGGAGGTATTCAAATGTTAAAAAAATTGATCAAACACGAATTCAAAGCGACCTATCGCTTTTATGTGCCGGTTTACATAGCACTTATTGCTCTCGTAGCACTTGCGTGCATCTTTTTAACCGTCATAGAACACTTTGATGTCAATGAACTGTTTTTGTCGATCACACTGCCGCTCGGTGCGATCGTAGGTTTTCTCGCCATCATTTTTACGGTACTTTCCCCGTACATTTTCATATGTCTGCGGTTTTACCGTTCCACGGCAACACGTGAAGGCTACTTGACATTCACACTTCCGGCAACCACAAACCAGATCCTGTTTTCCAAATTTCTGGTATCCTTTTTGTGGGCAGTCCTTACTATCGCAGTAACACTGTTTGCTTTATTCGTTCTCTGCGCTGTCGGATTTGATTCGGAAATTACCTTTACGGCGATCCGCCAATTTTTAAAGAGTGAAACATTTGATTTCACGACGATTCTCTCGTTTATTACGGGATACATCAATTCCATCCTTGCCATCTATGCATCAATCAGCCTGGGACAATTTGTACGCGATCACCGTGTCATCGCTTCGATTGCTTTTTATGCGGCCATCTACACGGTGCAGCAGATTGTCAGCCTTGTTGTACTGATTCCGGTTATGATCGGCACCGGCATTTTTTCAGCGGGGGACACGCTGAATTATTCCGATACGGGAATGTTAACCATACTATCCCTTATCATTTCCGTTGTATTTTCTGTTATATTCTACTTTATTTCAGAACGTATTTTAGACCGCAAATTGAATTTGCCGTGATGATTGTTTGCAATAAAACTACATTAGAAAAGCCCCTGACTGCACTCGCAGCCGGGGGCTTCGTCATTTATACCGTCAGCCATTTATCCAAAATACTCTGCAGTTGCACGATGTCGATCGGCTTTGCCAGATGCTGATTCATTCCGGCATGTTTGGCATTCAAAATATCTTCGGTAAATGCATTTGCCGTAACCGCAATAACCGGAACCTGTTTCAGATCTTCTCTTTCTTGATTTCGAAGTGCCTTGCAGCATTCATACCCGTTCATAACAGGCATCTGAATATCCAGAAAAAGGATATCATAATAATATTCCGGTTTTTCAAGAACATCATCCAGCGCTTTTTTTCCATTTTCTGCCGTATGTACTTCAATTCCTGTCATTTCCAAAAGTTCTTTAGCAATCTGTACATTAATCTCATTATCATCCACAAGAAGTGCTCTTTTCCCGATATAGCGATGTTCGCGGTATGTTTCCATCGAATTTTTTCCTTTTGGAGAGGTCTCATCAAATATCGCCTGAAATGTCGCTGACAATTTGGATTTAAAAATCGGCTTGGAGATAAAAGCATCTACTCCTGCCTCTCTTGCCTCATGCTCAATCTCACTCCAGTCGAAAGCAGAAATGATAATTACCGGTATTTCCTCTCCAACGGCTTTTCGAATCTCTCTTGCCGTCTCGATTCCGTTCATATCCGGCATCTTCCAATCAATGATCACCGCTTGAAACTCGTCGCCCTCTTCCTTTTGCTGAATCACACTCTGCACAGCCTCTCTGCCGGAAAGCACCCATCTGCTCTTCATGCCAAGGCTTTCTAACATATTGCACACGCTGACACATGCCACCTCTTCATCATCGACGACAAGAACATGCAAATCCGCAAGACACTCCTGTTTCACATCCTCGGTTTCCTGCAGTTTCAGTAAAACCGTAACCGTAAAACGGGAACCACGGTTTAATTCACTCTCTACCGTGATTTCTCCGCCCATCATCTGCACGACATTTTTAACGATCGACATACCAAGTCCGGTTCCCTGAACCTTATCAATACGGCTGTCTTCCGCGCGCTCAAATGGCTCAAAGATACGCTGCAAAAATTCTTCACTCATTCCAATTCCTGTATCTTCAATTACAAATTGGAAGCATCCTGTCCGCGTCATTCTCGTCTTTTTTTCGCAAATATTTACTCGGATCGCGCCACCCTCTGGAGTATACTTGACTGCATTACTCATAATATTGGTTATGATCTTCTGAACATACAAGCTGTCTCCGATCACATTTTCATGTTTGATATCTTCGATCAGAATGGACAATTCCTGATTTTTTTCTTCCACGGAAGGATGGATCATTTCCAGTGTTGTCTCTAGCAGATCGGAAAGATTAAATTCCTCCTCTGCCAGCGTCAGATGACCGGCCTCAATCCGTGACATATCCAAAACTTCATTAATCAGAGCCAACAAATGACGGCTCGAAACGGTAATCTTTTTCAGGCAGTCCTCCACACGTTCCCGTTCCTCAATATGACTTCCGGCAAGTGCGGTCATTCCAATAATCGCATTCATTGGTGTGCGGATATCATGCGACATTTTAGACAGGAAATCACTCTTTGCCCGGCTGGCATTTTCTGCTACTTGATACGCCTCCCGCAAGGCATCCTTACTGCGCATCTCATCCATTTTAATCTTTGTTTTATCCTGGGATGCCAGAAGAACTTTTGAAGCCTCCCCATCTTTCCTCTCCATACAGAGAACAGCGAGGTTTGTCCAACGATAATCCGTCCCCTCAAATTCTTCCGAATATTCATACATTAAATTGTCTTTGTTTTTCAATGCTTCCTTCAAATGGTCAATGGAAAAATAGTGATCCATAGATAATTTTTTCTCCCCGGAATCATAACACTCACAAAATACCTTTTCTACAATATCATGATAATTTCCCTGCTTTTCTACACCAGGCAAGTTTACATTTTCTCCCTCTGTGATATATTCGTACCAATCTTTATCAAGATCTACCAGCATAAAACGGTCAAACATTCTCGTGATCGCACCGACCATTCCGGTAACCGATTTTCTTTGCTGCTCCGTTTTCCACCACCTGTGACGCGCCAAAATAATGATTGCCACAACATAAATCAAAAACAACGCAAACAATGTGCCTGCCATCTTCATATTATCTGTATTCGCATCTCCACGGATTTCTTCGATTGCTTTTACCGGGAACATCTGCAAAACCGTCAGATCACAATTTTTCATTCCCATCATATAAGCCTGCGTATCCCCATGGTCTGTGTGAAATACAAAACCATACGCCTCCACATCATTCATATGACGAATCAATTCTTTTTTCGTAGTTCCCTCTATCGATCTGCTGTCATTAAAATATTCTTCCATCGAAGCGGCTTTTCCGGTATCTACCGTACTTGCAATAATCTGACCGTTTTGATCGCACAAAAAAACTTGCGAATCGTATCCAAAATACTTTGTTGTCAGCATATCCTCCAATGTTCCATCATTAAAATACCCTAACAGCGCCCCAAATACTGTTCCATTATCCTTGACAGGCGCATAAAAGCAAAGCTGGTTTGTCGCACTTTCATTATATACAAAAGCCGTTCCTATGCCAATATTTCCTTTCATTGCCTCTGCAAAATTCGGACTGTCTGTAAAATTATAATAATGCCCATTTCCATCAAATCCCCATCCCGTTTTATCCACAAAAACAAGACGGTCAAACCACACTTCTTCCGTCAGACGCTTAATATCTTTGCTGGTAATATTTTCCTCTTTTTTCTCAATTTCTCCATATAATTTGCCAATGGAGTCAAGACTCATTTTGCCGCTGGAAAATATTCCCTCTAACGTTTCTGTGTTTTGAACCGTCCCATTTTTTATATATTCTTCAGTCAACCGCTCTACACGATCGTTTGTATCTTCAAAATTCATTATGATCATCAATGCTACTGCAAGGAGCAGCACACCAATAGACAACGCTGTTATAAATGTTCGAAAATGTATTTTTTTACGCATTAAAAAGCTCCTTTAGTTTTTATCCTTTTCTCTCGAAAATTATTATACCTTGAACGCTTTTATAATGTCAATAAAATCCATCTTATAATACAGTAAACTTTTCCGACCCTTTTCGTTTGAGCCAGATATAAAATATACCGGTAATCACCGCAAAAACTATTGTTATCAAAAGCAAGTATCCCGGTGCCCCTATTTTCTTTCCCGCTGCGAAATAGAGAGCTGCCATTCCTGCTCCCAGTGCCCATCCTCCAAACATGGAAATCACCACTCCAAGACTCTGTTTGATTGGTGCCAGTTCATTCGTCCATGTGAGATTTGGCATATTGATTCCAAGAAAAAGTCCAAACACAGTCATCATCCCGGTAAATACAAGTGGAAGCACAAGGATAAACAGCGTCTTAACAATATCCATGCGAAGACAGACCGCTAGACAAATTTCACAGAAAAGAGCCGGAATCCCTGTCAACACAAACTGAACCCCTAGTTTGGCGCGGAGAATGTTCCACGGTTTTACCGGCAATGACTGCAAAATCCACAAATTCTTTCCTTCCAGTGAAACAGAAGGTACCACCATATCATTCATTGCCGCCACAAGACATACTGCTGTTATAACGATCACCACAATATATCCTTCTATTTCTTCTCCTGCAAAAAACTGGGAAATCGTCTGCAATACCGTCTGCCCTTTTATCAACGCCGCGATTCCAAGAATTGGAAGAAAGATCGTCCCAAGTCCACAATTCAGCATATAATTCGGGCTTGATGTAAACCGTTTGAACTCTTTCGCAAGAAGCGCACCAAATTCATTTTTTCTTTTCTCGCGTTTTTCACGATAAACAGCCTTTCCAGCCTTGCCGGAAGCGGTTGCAATGCGGATAAAACTACCCGCAAGCAGGCGGAATGTAAAAACAGCCACCACCGCAATACCAATCGTAAAAACGAGCATTGCACCCGCATCCCCTTCCCCAACTCTTCCAAAAAGATAAAGAGGATAGGCCCGGTCTTTTACTTTATCTCCATAAATCAATGCATTTTTCAGCAGATCCTGAATCAATTCCTGCGCTTTGAAATAGACCAAATAATAAAGTCCGAAAAACACCAAAGAAAGCAGCACTGTAATGAAGCTTTTGTTTTTTAATTTCAGGCTTATTTTCGCCACGCACCACCCCAGTACACATGATAAAATAAGTACAATAACAGAAATGTGCAGGATCAAAAGAATCGAGCCCGCAATCGCAGCTGGTGTAACGTCCGTCACTACCCAATATACAATTGCTGCCGGCACGATAACAACTGCCGAATACATCAATCCCATAAGATAAACACCCATAAGTCTTGCCGCCAGTATGCTGTGTACCGGGATCGGCATGGACAAAAGGAGATCATTGTCCTTTGAAAGATACAATCCGGAAAAAGTATTAAATACACTTCCAAATGCTCCTAACGCAATCGCAATCATACCCATAATCAGGAAATACAACCAGCTCATATTTACCAGTGAAAACGGTTTACACAATTGTACCGCTAAAAAGGTAAATAAGCCTCCTACAACACCAACCATAAGAATCACGTACATCAACAGAAAAAGAATCGTCGAAATCTTGGAACGTTTTTTATTCTTTTTCGCATCATAAAAATAACTGCGGAAAATCTCTGCCATCTGTTTTTTCACTAAGATTCCAAACATTATTCTCCCTCCAATTCCAGGAAAACTTCTTCCAGACTATCGTCTCCTTTTACTTCTTCCATCGTACCGGAGCGAATCAATTTTCCGTTTTTAATGATTGCCACTTTATCACAGAGTTTCTCTGCCACTTCCAATACATGTGTTGAGAAAAAGATAGCACCTCCCTCATCACAGACTTCCCTCATCATTTCTTTCAGTATATGGGACGCTTTCGGATCCAAACCGACAAAAGGTTCATCCATAATGATCAATTCCGGCTTATGAATCCATGCCGCAATGATTGCCAATTTCTGTTTCATTCCATGAGAATACGCGGCGATCGGCTGCGCCAGATCCGAGGTGATTTCAAACAGATCGGCATACTTATGGATACGCTCCTGTCTCGTCTGCTCATCCACACCAAAAATATCCGCAATAAAATGAAGATATTTAATTCCTGTCATAAATTCATATAGGTCTGGATTATCCGGAATATACGCAATCTTCTTTTTACATACAAGCGGTTTTTCGCGAATAGAATCCCCATCGATTTGGATTTCTCCTTCCTCAAACTGTAAAATTCCGACAATTGACTTCAGTGTCGTCGTTTTTCCCGCTCCGTTATGCCCGATAAATCCATAAATCTCCCCTTTCTGAATATGCAGGGACAAATCTTCCACTGCTGTTTTTTCTCCGTACTTTTTTGTTAAATGCTCTATTTTTAACATTTTTTCACTCTCCTCTTATTCATTTAAAAACTCCCGCCGGTATTGCGACGGTGTCATGCCTTCTTTTTTCTTAAAAGCTTTTGTAAAAACACGATAATCCCCATACCCGGACCGTTCCGAAATTTCCGCCACAGAAGCAGCTGTCGTAACAAGTAATTTCTTTGCCTGCTCCATCCGGATATTTGTGAGATAAGACAAGAAATTAACTCCTATTTCACTCTTAAACAATTGGCTGATATAAGCACTGCTGAGATGAAATTTCTCTGCCAGTACATTTAATGTTATTTCTTCTTCTAAATGTTCCTGCATATACCGGATGACTCCGGCGATCACGCGTTCCTCTTCTTTTCCCGAGTCCTTTGCCGCCGATTTCTCATATAAAGAAATTTTCAAATGATCGATACACGAACCAAATTCCTCATAATTAACCGGTTTCAATATATAATCTGTGATTCTGAGCCGTAACGCTTCCCTGCAATATTCGAAGTCGTCATACCCAGACACAATGACAAATGCCATATCTGGATATTTCAACCGGCTCATCTGAATAATCTTCAATCCATTCAAAATCGGAATATTGATATCCATGATCACAATATCCGGTTTGTTCAGATCAATCTGAGTCATCGCCTCCATCCCATCTCCTGCTTCTCCAATGACCTCGCAGTCATGTGCCTCCCAGTCAAAAAGTTTTTTAAATCCTTCCCGTATCATAATCTCATCATCTACGAGCAACACCCGAAGTCTTCTCATTTTTTCACCCCTTTCCACGGCAGTTCGATGTGAGCGGTAATACCGCCTTCCTCATTTTCGGTATAATTTAATCCATATTCCTTTCCACACAACAATTTGATGCGCTTTTGCACATTCAAAATACCAATGCTGTTTCCTTCCAGTTTCTGAGGTTCTTTGGCGTAATGCACAAGCAGTTGCTCAATGCTTTCCCTTTTCCCCTCTCCAAAACCGCTTCCGCTGTCATTTACAGAAATTTCCATCCCCTTTTCCGTCTTTTGTGCAGAAATTGTAATTTTCCCAATATAGCCTTTATTTTTCAATCCATGCAGCAATGCATTTTCAACCATCGGCTGCAAAATGAAATTCGGTACCTCTGCGTCCCCAAGATCGGGATCAATATCATACCGGCAATTCAATTTTGGATAGCGGTAACACATCAGATCCATATAAGCTTCCAAAAGCTGCAATTCATCATCCAATGTCACCATCTGTCTGTCCACTTTTACACTAAGACGAAAAAAACCTGCCAGCTTCATCAACAGATCTGCCACTTTTTTATCCCCGTCGAGCTGCGCCTGAATTCGGATCGTATCCAATGTATTATATAAAAAATGCGGATTGACCTGGCTTTTTAAATAAAGCATCGACATTTTCTGTTCATTTAGTTCCGCGCGCAGAGCATCCGGATTTTCCAATGTCAGATAAAAGGAAAGCGTCATCAGTGAAATTCCCATCCCGCTGATCAACCATGTATGATGAAATCCCTGCAAAGCGCATATGGTAAATTCTACCAAGAGTGCAATTCCGATGGCCGCCTTTTTTTTCGGATAAATCTGCTTCCAATTACTAATTAAAAGCAATCCGCATAAAATAAGATACACGGCCACGCTTGCGTAACTGACAATCTCATATCCGCCTGCTGAATAATTGCCCGCCGGTGTCTCGACATAACTGACCGGGAGCACGCAGGCCCCAATCTCTGCCAGAATCAAAAAGGCTTTTGCCGCCATATCCATTTTCCGTCTCTTTCCGGTTTCCTCTTCAATCAATATGGCAATATATTGATAAAACAAATACACTACCAATGCCATACTTCCTACAAAGAGCCGATGCAGCACTTGATTCAAAAGAATCGGTACTTCCGCCAAATGATTGACTGTATAAAGAGTCGCCGCATCAAGTACAAGATGAACCAGCACCACTACCAATAATATGGAAAACACTTTGTGTAATTGCGATTTCTTTCGTTCTGCCGAAAAATACATCACCGCCACAAAAGCAAGGATCAATATCAATGCAATTTCCATTCGAAGCATTTTGCACTTCCTCCTTTGCTTCTTATTGTACACGATATTGATCCTTATGAATAGGTCTATATTTAAGATAAATGTGTCTTTTTTTATGTTAATCTCTTATCACTTTGTCAAGACATCCATGTGCTTCACACGTTGTATCGGTTATCATTCCCTGTGCATCAATGAAAGTTCTTCTTTCATTGGCGTCTTTATAAATCACAGATTCATGCGCTGCCGCACTCGGGTTACTGCTGTATGAACCCCTGACCAGCCAAACGCCTTCTCCTTCTGCCACGGTCTTGGTATCCGCATCATACAAATACGGCAGTCCCAGATCCTCTGTCGCTGCCCGCTCGACAATATCTACTCCGACACACGTCGTAAGACCTCCCTGCAGATCCATAATACGGTTTAATGTCGGCATTGTAAACATATAATAATACAGTTGGATCCCATCCACCGAAAAAGCATTCCAAAATGTCGGATTGGTCTCTTTTTTGGTAGAACCGCTTCCCGGATAATGTGTTGTCGTGCTGATATATTCTGCAAGTGCGTTCAATTTTTGAAGCACGGTCATGTCCTCTGTCCAAATCTTTGCTTCCACCTTATGACGTGCCTGCGCATAATATTCTTCATCAAGATAATTTTCCTGTGCATCATAAGGCTTCGTCGCAATGTAAATCACATCATATAATTTGTCATCGCGGTATGCCTTCACTTTACATACACGCACTCCTTCTCCTACCGTTACCGTGATCTTTCTTGCACTGAGCCGGTCATTTTTCAGATCTCCCAACGGCTGATCTGCACAAGGTCCTACAATCGGATCTCTTCCATAGTTATAGCGGTTTCGAAGTTCTTTCGTCGAATTTTCCACCTGGAAAGCAAGGGTTTCCGTATCCTTGCCAAGCCACTCAAATGCCTTACGATACGCGGAAGGGGTCGCATCTTCTACTTCAAAGCGCATATGTTCATCCAGCCATTTATTACTGGCATCACTTTCGAATGTAATGTCAAAAGAACCTTTTCCATTTTCAACGGTAACGCCTTTCAACTCTGACTTATACGTATCTCCTTCTGCATAAGTGCTCGGGGAAAAACCTCCCTCCGGACTTTCTTCATCACAAATGGTCAATGTTCCCAAGCTGTAGTCCGTCGCCAAATAATTCTCACTTTCCTCGATCTTTACATTGATTTCTACGATACCTGCCTTTACCGCAACCAATTCTCCGTTTTCGTTTACCTTCGTATACTGATCCGTCGGCTCCTCTTTGTTCAGCCGATAAACCTCATAGGTACATTTTCCTTCCGGTTTTTGATCAAACACGATTGGAAGCGGCTGTCCCACAATTGCTTCCTCTTCCCCATAATATGCCATTTTCGGCATCGCCTTGTCAATTTCAAATGTTTCCGTCAGCTCCCCGGTATATTTTCCTATACCTTTTACATGAACAGATGCCATACCTGCATTAACATTATTCTCGTAACTTACTGTAAAATCCGTACCCTGAACCAGATTCTCACCGGAGTCGGCTATTACAGAAATCTCCGGACATTTTGCCTGTCCGTCATAAATGCAGAAATAACCGGTATACACTCTGACCAAAAATCCACTGATATCAATCGGAGTCTGGTCCTCGCCGGTATTTTCACCATTATTCCCCTGATTACCATTCGGATCTTTTTCCGAACTGCCGCCGGTTGACCCATTATTTCCTGTAGAACTGTTATCTCCGGCAGACGTATTATTGTTTGAAGAATCACTGCTGCCAGCAGACGAATTTTGATTCTGACGAAGGAGTTCTTCCCACAACTCTCGGATCAAATCTTCCTCTGTCCGTGGATATGTCTTCGTACGGCTCGTATCTGTTGCCGTATCCTCTGCCTCTGTTGTCTCCGTTGAAGTTTTCACTCCTGTCACTGAAATCTTCTTTTTGCTGCTCCATGCACTATATTTTTTCTTCTTTTTCTCTGTGACAAAACTCCTTACGCGCACATAATACGTGGCCGCTTTCAGTTTTTTAAACGTAACCGATTTAACCGTTCCCTTTACCACTTTACTCCGTACATTCTTTTTAAATTTCTTATCTATACTTACCTGAATCTGCGCCTTCGCCTGTTTTGGTACTTTCTTATATAAAACCTTTAATTTGCCGGCACTTTCGGATGTCACTTGCTTTATCTCCGGTTTTGCCAATTTGCCTTTTGCCTCCGCCGGCATAACCAGTCCCGAAAACGTCATTGCTGCCACAAGCACTCCCGCCATCCATCTTTTTATTGTTTTTTTCATTATGATCATCCTCCATTGGTGAAATTATTTTACCATACATGGAAATGTGTTGCAAGAGAGGGAAAAGGATGACAAACTAACAATACCCCAAAAAGTTTTCTAACCTACTATAATGGTAAGTTAGGAAACTTTTTCTTTATCCTCTTTTTTTACCAAACGTACTTTTTCAGTGTTTAAGCGCATCAATATTTTTCTTCTCATAACGTTCAAACACATTTGCACACTTCTTGAACATATAATCCCATTTTATTGTAAAAATTTGTTATGCTTTGATTGTTGATTCGTTATGACACGAAATGGAAAGGGGCACACTATGGACAGGGATAGGTTTCAAAATTTGTATGCAATTTATACATATTGTTATTTAATCGTACTTTTTTCGCAATTACAGAAAACAATTGCGGAATCCTCTTATACGGAAACAGATTCTCCCAAAGACCAAAACTAAACTTATGAGCAATTTGCAAGGAGACAAATGAAATGAGGAAAAAGTTGAAAAATTATTTTCAAACACAATTTCATTTTTCATCGCTGGAAGCAGACAAGATTTTATATGGTTTGGAGGCGCTTGTCTCTGAATCCGTAAAATTTCTCATTTTACTTTTTATTGCTCTGCCTCTTGGCTATGCGGATGAAATGTTGGTCGCTACGATTGTTCTTTTGTCCATTCGCAGCAATTCCGGGGGTCTACACTTTTCTCATTTTTTCAGTTGCCTTGCATTTACAGTAGCATTCTATACTGCTGCCATTGGTTTAGCACAATACACACTGCCTTCCAAACTTTTTTCCCTAGGTTTGGTCTTGGCTCTCGGTATTTTTGCCTTGGTAGGACCGATCACTTCCATCATGCGTCCGCGTCTGCAGCCCAAAGATGTACAACACTATTCGAAACGTGTAATTTTCCTGCTGCTGATATACTCTTCCATTTTAATCCTGTTTGAAACACTTCCCTATAGAACTGTTATCTATTGGGTTATCGTGTTGCAAATATTTCAATTATTATGCGCAAGAATCGCGCGGAAAGGAGAAATCTATGAAGAAGTTTATGACACCAAAAATTTATAAGTTGTGTACAATGTGTATGGCTTTGACCGTAATTTGGACATCAAGTCATCCTAGTTTTCTCTTCTTCGGAGAACCAAAGTATCCAACTAAATAATTAAAAAGGGAAAGGGACATTTAGTCTTAAATCACCCTTTCCCTAAAACAACAGAAAAATATATATAATTTTGATCAGCAATACATTTATTTTCTACCATTAATTCCATTTCTTGCTTTTTAACAAGTTGTTTTAGATGATATAATCCAATCCCTCTATTCTCTCCTTTTGTACTATATCCATTTTCAAACATACGCTCTAAATCATGTGTCGGAATCTTTTGATGTGGATTTCCAATAGATATCATAACACCTAACTCCGTTTTCTTAACTTCAAATAATAAATATTGAGTGTACTTGGATTTCAGCATATCCTGAATCGCATTATCAAAAAGTGTTCCCAAAATCTCAATCATTTGAATATCTTCTATCTTACAATCTGCCAAATCACTTGTCAGGTGCATATTAACCTTTATCCCAGCCTCTTGGGCTTCTGTTATTTTTTCAAACACATGTGCAATAATAATTGGTTTTTTCAATACCAACACATCTGTAGGCATTTCATAGTCTGCCAATTTTCCTAAATAATTGCATTGTGCCTGAACTAAAGAATCATAATCATTATACAATTTATGTAATGAATATACTGCGTCCATTTGATTTCTAAACTTATGTTGTCGTCTTTTCATTTGATCAATCACACTACTAAATGCATCCAAATAATCTTTTTGTATTTTTTCCTCATAGCGATATTTCATAAGTCGTAATCCCAATAACCACATTAACAAGACACATATACTGATATAAAGATAATCTGCCAATTCCAACCTTAAAGTCATATGATAATCTACAATTGTTGTCAATACAAGAATTAAACTAAAAACCACTACTGCAATATATAAAACTTCTTTTTTACTACACCATTTCTTCAATTGATATAATGGTACCGTTTTAACAAGTAATATACATAATAACACCGCAATAATTGCACCGATTATATTATTAATCTCAGATATATAATTTAATTTTAAAAGAAATACAATTGGGAACATACAGATCAATTCAATAATCCCAACTATTATCAAACTCAGTATGGTTACAATGAAACTTTCTTTCCATGTTCTTCTATATACTAAATAAACATAAAGAAGCACCAAAATATAACTCGCATTTGACCATTGATCTGGTACAAACATGATAAACCCTGTGGTAATTCCTAAGTATACCACCTTAATCCACACCGCAGGATAGACGGGTTTCTCTCCTATCAACCCATTTATCACAAAAATTGTACATAGCAGTTCCAACAAAGTTGCACCAGCTACAAGTAAATATGACACCATCTTTTTACCCCCGTTTCACATATTCCTCGTACTCTTTTCGAAACGTCCGCTTTAAAACAGATCCCATGCTGATCTGTTTCGTTATTCCTTTTAATTTTACGAACTGATTCACATAATCTACCGCTTCAATATATGCAATATTAACTGCTGTCCCTTTAATTGGAATCAGAAAAACTTCATCCTGCACCTGCTCAAGAAACCGTTTCAATGGAAAATTAGGCACTTTAATGCATTCGTCCCCATCATATACATGCAACGTTCGATTTTGATATACGACATATCGAATGTCTGCCACATCCACCGGATAAATGATACCATCGTTTCGAAAATAGATACGTTGTGGGAGTTTCGCACTTTTCGCACCGCGAGTCAATATTTCTTCGATAATTTTCTTAACCTGCTCCTCATCAATTGGTTTTTCAATATAATCATAACAATGTACCCGATGAAGAAGGTCCGCTTCCAATCCGGCAAGCGATGTGATAAACACGATTTCTGCCCGCGCACTGGAAGGACACTCTTTTATTTTTTCTGCGAAATGAATCCCAGAAAAATCATTTTTAATTTGTGGGCGTAAAATAATGTCGACTAAAAATAGATCAATATTGTGCGTCAATGCACAACCAAGAGCCTCTTCTTCATTCGAAAAGGCAAATACTTTGATATTCAAATTCATTGCTTCTAGCAGCTTAATCAGTTTGTTTCTCGTCAACTCATTATCTTCCAATATAAGTATATGTTTCATCTTATTCCTTCAGGCTGGATTTTAATAAGCTAGTAAAGTATTCGAGTAACCGAATCATACATTTCGTACTCTTTTCCTTGGAAGCACTTGTAATAACCTGCTTGAATATTTCTTCTTCATCAAAAGAATCACCGGCAACAAAATAGTTTAAATCGACTTCATACTCACGATGAATCTGAATCGCCTTATCCAAAGTCATCATTGTTTTGCCACTCTCGATCTTTTGATAAGAAGAAACATCCCAAAACAATTTATCAGCAAATTCCTGCTGAGTAAGCATAAGTTTTTCTCTAAGTTCTTTTAATTTTCTCCCAATCTCTACAATTTCTTCATCGCTTATCATTCTATCCATTGCCAATTTACTCTCCTTTTTCCTTCATCATATAACAGAAAAATGGATAATGGTATGGATTTATATTCCGCAATATCAGAATTTAATTCTTTACGGTCACTTTGACTTTTGCCATTTCACCATTTTGTGTAATAGCATAAACCGTTGCCTTTCCGGCACTCTTTGCCATTATCTTTCCTTTTGTAGATACCGAAACCACATTTGTATCCGATACTAAATACCGAACTTTTGCTGTATGCCATCTGCATTTTTTATCTTTTGGCAATACCACTTTTGCGTTAATTTTTATCGACTTTCCTACTTTCAATGTGCGTTTCCCGTTTCCGGAAATACGAACACCGGCAGGGTTATCATAAGTTTTACTGCCTTTCGTAAAAGCATGCAATTGTAAAGAACGCCCAATCACAATTTTCTTACCGTTTCTAATGCGGTATGCCCGAATTTCGTATTTATATCCGGTATTTTTCTTCAGTTTCTTATTTACATAAGAAGTTTTTCCCGGCGAGGAAATAACAGCAATTCGTTGCAATTTCCGAATATCTTTTTTATCATTGCATCTCGATGCATAGACAAAATATCCATCCGCACCTTTTATCTTTTTCCAGCTTATGATCTGTTCTCTCTTTTTGGACACAATCGGCCGAATCAATCCCGACAGTACCCGTGCGGGAACCGCTGTATCTTCCGGTGTCTCTGTTATTTTTGGTGTTTCCGGTACTTGTGAGTTTTTCTCAAGTTTCGGAATCACCGTACTTTCTTTGGTAATTTCAAGCATCCCCTGTGCATCTTCAAAAAGTTTTCCACACTCTTTACAGATGTAGTATTCCTTATTGCCTTCCTGAACCTCAGTCGCCGCTGCAGCATTTACTTTATCAAGATTATGGCGGCACTGGGAACGCTGCACTTCTACTTCCACGATTGTCGTTTCATAATTTGCCGCATCTGCGCCGGTATAAACCGCTTTGATACGCACACTTTCCGTTTCCGGAATTTCCCTGCCAATAAATTCTTCTGACACTTTCCAGTTATTTCCACCGTCAAACAAATTTTCTGTTATCTTTTTACAGGTAAATGGAACAGAAATCTTTGTATTTGGTGCACCTTCCGGAATCAAGGCTTTGGCAATTGTATATTCTACAACTGCCTGTACATTCCCCTGTCGGAGAACCGCTGTGATCGTTCCTGCCGAGATTAGGTCTGTCGTCACCTTCCCCTCTCGGAGATACTGAATCGTACCTGCCTGCAACTGATCATATTCCGACCACGAGTCACTCTGCTCGACCACCGCTGCATGCTCCTTTTTATCATATACCGCAGACTGTGCCTTGACAACCTCTTTTGCCTGGTGTAACGGATTCCACTCACATACTGCCGTAATTGTATCATCCTTTGACATATAAGTAAAGGAGTGCACCGCTTTGGTATCTTTTTGATTCGTATACATTCTTGCACATTTTTCGTATCCATAATATACCGTACTATTGTCATTCTTTTTCAAAACCGGATAAGCATCCCCATTCTGTCCGGAAAGATTCTGATACCATACCTGCGTTCCATCGGAAACCTTTTGATTTAACAGATAACATACTTCTCCGGATGCAAATGCTGCCCGTGTCTTTCCAATCCCCGCGCGCTCGTCCGATGCCTCTGCCTCCTGCTCGGTTTCCGTTTCATAATAACAGTTTTCAATCACTCCATAATTTTTCGCGATTGGATAAAGGATCTTACTTTTATCATCTTCTTCCAAAAGCTGTGTCGTATCCACACTGTTTTTGGCTGCATAACAATCTTTAATCACTCCCATATTAATCCCTGCCACTGTGCCAATCGGTTCGACAGCAGCCCCCGGCTCAGTCCATGCGTTTCTTATTACTCCCATTGCACTGTCGACCACCTGACAATTTTGTATCAGTCCGCGATTGATCGAACAGACAATTCCTGCCGCTCCATAACTTCCTCCAATATTATACGTCGATGCAGAAATATTTTCAAAACATACATTTCGTACGATTCCTTTTAACGTACGGCAAAAACCACCTGCACTCATTTCATTCTTCATATTGGTAATCGTATGTCCGTTTCCTTCGAAAATCCCCCGATACGTCTGCAAATTAACAGAAAATTGGCCATTTTCCACATCAACATCCTGTGTGAGCCAGCCATTGACACGGTCATCGGATTTTATGATATTATAAAATGTCCCCAGATCCTCTTTGCTTGAAATCTCTGCATACTCAATCCCCTCGTCGTCTGATATCAATTCCAGACTTGTCAGATCCATATCTTCTGCTACAGGACTTCCCCCATAATAGCAGCAATGGTTTCTGGCTGAATAATATATTTTTCCTTCCGGAAGCGGAGTACCATACTCCATTTTCTGACTCTCCCCGTCAATTTTTACATTGTAAGTTCGAACCGACGAACTCATAATAACCTTAAGATCTTTGTCGACAATGGTAGCCTCTGAAAAAGCCTCTCCCTGATCCACAGTGTACGTATAAGTGTAATGAATATCATTAAATAGTTTTCCCACGACACCCCCCTTTTTTACTTTGATATTACGGTATGTCGTTTCATTTTCTCCCTCTCCGGTCACAAACTGTACATTACATAACTCTGCATCCGGAACGAGATACAGCATTCCAATACTCCAATCATATTCATAAAAATAAAACGTATGATTAATTTCAATCACATTGCTGCCCTTGCGAAAATATGCCGTCAATAAACCATCCTCTGTCGTTTCAGTAAAATATACCGGGCATCCATTGATCGAAGACACTTTTGCTTCCGCAGGGAGTCCACAAACCGACATATTTACCAACTCATAACCACAATCGTCAACCGCTTTCCCTGAATCGAAACTGCTTGTTCCTCTCGCTTCCCCAACCCTAGCATTTGGTATCGAAAAACTGGCATTGATCTCGCCGCCCATAAAACAATACTGACTTTTGGTCTCCGTCGAGACAGCATCACACGAAATCGTTCCTCCGGTCATAAAAAAGCGGTCTACACCATAAATCGAAGCACCGGATGCCGTCACCTCTCCGCTTTCCATCAAAAAGGTGCCATTCGAATACTCGTACTTTCCGTAACAACTTGCATGGATGAGACATTTCGCATTGTTCACAGCCAAAGAAGCTGCAGATTCTCCTTCGGCTTGTCTGACCGTCAGCTGTCCGTAGAGTTTAAATACCGTCCCCACATTTTTTGCCGTTCCATTCGACTTTGTCTGCGACATCGTAATTGTATTGTTTCCCTTCAAATACAGATTTACGGTTCCTTCGATGTCCATAAATGGGAATAATGGCTCTCTTGAATCCAATCCGCCAGCTCCTGCCATATCCATTTGATATAAATCATCATTATTCACTTCCACATTGTCTAAGACAATATTGGCTTTTATCCCTTTTTCCACCGAAATATGCACGTCGATATCTTTACCATTCACCTTATTACTTCCCATGATCGTATACGTACCATCCTCGGTAATTGCGATGTCAATGTATGATGTTTCTGTTTTATTTCCATAGAAATCGGTAATGGTCTTTGTCGTTACCAATGACGAATCGGACAACTTATATGTCGCCGCATGTTCTGACACCGCGGCACATACTTCCTGTGTATAGGCACTTAGCGGCGGCATAACCGGCACTCCCGTGAGCATCGTCGCAGAAAGTGTACCGATACATACTGCCTTCGTCCATTTTTGTTTCAGACTTTTTCGCACCCTTTTCGCCTGTGTCCGGTTGTTGTTGTAAAAAAACTGGTTTCTCATATACCCTTTATCCCCTTTCCTTATTTTACATAATATCCTATCAAATTTATGCTAACATAACTTCTTTTTCATTTCTTACTGTACCGTCACCCGTACTTTTACACTGATACCGTTCAAAGCACTTATTCGGATTTCACACGTTCCCTTTTTCTTTGCTCGTAATTTTCTGTTTTTTGTCACGGAAACTACCGTTTCGTCCGTAGAGATATACCGAAGAACCGGGCCATGTCCCTTTGTCAGCCATTTCTTTTTCCTTGACTGTTTTATCGCTTTGGCATTTATCCTTGTCGTCCTGCCTACATTTAAAGTAATTTCATCTTTTTCGATGACAATTTTCTCCGCATTCGTATACCTCTTACTTTTTCTCCCTGCAATATGATAGATCATGCTCTTGCCAAGAGTTATCTTTTTTCCATCGGCTATTCGAAACGCTTTAATCCTTACTTTATAATTTTTTGCATCCGAAAGTGTTTTTCCTGCGATTTTAGCCAGCTGCACAGATGTTTTTTCGCCCATGACCGTCTTAACCAGCGATTTTGCATTTAATTTTTTTCCACATGGTGCTGCATAAATGTCATATCCACTCGCTTCCTCGACACTTCCCCAAGAAACTTTCAAATTTCCTTTCTTCCAGCCACCGCCTGCGTCACCATCCAACATTTTACAGTTTTCTTTCCACTGTTTTTCTGAAACAATACACGGACTCTGTGTCGGCACAATAACTGATACTACACTCTGCGTCGGAATTGGTGTCAGGGTTGGGGGTACTGATGGGGTTGCCGTCGGGGTCACCGTTGGAGTTGCCGTCGGCACTGCCGTTGGCGTCGCAGTCGGGGTCATCGTTGACGTCGCGGTCGGAGTCGCTGTTGGCGTCGCGGTCGGCGTTGCCGTTGGCGTCGCAGTCGGGGTCACCGTTGGCGTCACGGTCGGCGTTGGGGTTGGTGCAGAAACCTTATTCTGAATCAATACTGTTCCTTCCATTTGTACCAATCCCGCATCGTACTCTTCATACTCCGATGCGTCTATCTTCCATTTAAACCGGTTAGATGCCCCCCGTGCTGCATTATAAGCGGTTTCCTCGCCAGAATTATCGACGATTGTCCATTGTACCGCTTTCTCCAACACGGCAGGTTCCACATCTCCTTCCAACGTAATCTGCGCGGTCTTTCCCAGTTCTCCGGAAGATGTCACCGTCTCTCCGGTATACTCTGCGGAAAAAGTTTCCGGAACTGCCGGAGCCACCACTCCCGTGATCATCCTTTTATTTGTCTGATAAGATCCGAGAACAATCTCATACATTTCATAGCCATTGTAGTCCCCATATTTTGTGACACGAGATGAACTTATGCTCTCTCCGTTCAACATAATATCTGTCATACTCCCGGTCGCCCCATCCGGCAGCCGCACTCTCGCAATTTTCACATAAGGGCTGTTCCAATCCGCATTTCCACTTAACTCCTGATCATCCTGTGTAGACTTTTTCCATACTACTTCGCTAAGCGTAATCCATTTTTCAGCCACGGTTACATCTCTTGGAAATGGCTGCCCTCCTTTTACTATTTCACTGTCTGACAACGTTACATCCGTTACCAGCCAGTTCATGTTTGTAATCTCTACCGGTTCACTTGCATAATCCGTTAAAACCCCCTCGTTTACGTCTTCTGCCACAATGTACATATGGTAATCTTCTCCCAGTTTTTTGTCACTTATTTCATCCGGGATCTGATAAGTTCCTTCTCCGTCTTTCGCAAAACTGTCTACCGTCAGCTTTTTATAGTCAAGCACCTGCGCATTATTGGCATTTCCTTTGGTATATTCTTTATCCAAAACCAATACAGACACCTGGGTCGCTTCGTCAGACTTTGCACCACTTACTTCATATGGTATGTGAAACACGTCATTTTCCCGCGTCACCTTGTTATCCGCAGCATTGATCTGAATCTGCATATCGCCATCCAGCAGAGTCCATTTGTATTCTGCTCCATCCTGTCCTGCTGTACCACTGAGAACAGAGGAAAACAGCACACTCGACCGCGCCACATTAAATGCCGGGCTGACTCCGGGCGTATGAGTCTCGTCATACTGGCCTCCAATGGTAACAAACGTCACTACGTAGCCGTCCGTATTGCGGATTGCGGCAACCGGGAGCTGATTGTGCTCACTCTTCCATGATCTTGTCCAATACCAGCTACCCTTTTTCCCGCCCTTTTTCTTTGCATAATCTTCGTATGTACTCATCCGATATCCATAGTTTTGGCTAAATATTTCCCGTCCATCCAATACAAACACTTTTTCTCCGGTAAGCGGTGCAAAATTTAAATCGTTATAATTATCATACCCGGATGCATCTTTTGCACTTGGTTCACTTTTTGTACTTTCCACAATTTCCTTTTGTTCCCGGTCCGTAAAATATTTTGTCAGAAATGTACCATTAAGATAGTCTCTTAACGAACACTGTGACCAGATGTTCGTATCCCCGAATCTGTTATCCTGACCATCTTCATTGGTCGAAGTCCACAAAACACTATCGCAGTCTAATAATATGGTGTCCACAGAAGCATTAAATTCCTTTGCACAATTGTCCAAAACACGGTATTTCATCGGCTCTCTGACACCATCTCCATCCACATCATAGGCTCCATAATATACAAAACTGCCCCTCCATTCGCTATTGTTTGAAGGACTCGGATTTTTCATCACCGACACACTCATGCCGGCAATTGTCTTATCCGCCACCTGCTGATCTTCATTTGCTTCCGCCTTTACAGTCTGTGGCAGTTGTACTGTCGGTGCATAGCCTGCCAAAAGAGCTGCCGTAAGCACATATGCCATTCCCTTTTTCAAATATTTCTTTATCATATTAATCCTTCCTTTCCCTTATTTATTCAACGTAAAATCAAACTTCATCTGCAAAGCAGCAAACAATTTCTGCATCACTTCGTCTGCCATCGTAACAACATCCAATGACCGGATAAATCGCATCGTCTCTTCGATCTCCTTTTCGGACACACGATATGCCCGCAATGACAAGGTCAAAAAACGTTCGAGTTTTTTCTCCAGCGGAAAATGAATGTCACACGGCTTTGCCATATAATTCCGCATCATTCCCGCCGAGCCGATCTCCAATTCATAAAAATCATTTGCTGTATACTCCGGAAAATTTGAATGAAACATCTGATAAAGTTCTACCGCGGTCTTTTCATATATATATTCCGCAATTTCCAATTTGGAATATACTTCTACGTAAATATCTCTCAGATTTTCATTCAATTCTGTCAAAGCAAGCTGTATCGACGTCTCCACCGCATAGGTGTAAGCCGGTGGTAAATTGCCGGTGATCGCACTCCTTGCCGTATCAAACTGCCCACTGAACATGAACTCCAAAAGTTCTTTCAGCACACCATCTTTCGTATGAAAGATATTCTGAAAACTGCTGGCAGATACTTCTGCCTCCTTCAATATCTGCCCTATGGTCGTCTGATGATATCCCTGTTCGATAAACAGACGGACACAGACCGAAAGAATCCTGTTTTTTGTCTCCAGACTATCTCGTCGCAATGCCATAGTTCCACCTCTTTTATCTATATTGGTATATATACCAATTAAACCATAAAACTTGGAAAAATGCAAGAAAAAACCGCCAAACAGATTTTTCATCTGTTTGGCGGTCTCCTTTTCACCACACAATTTTATACAAGCTGCTTATTACCAGTTACTCTATTCCGTACTCTTTCATCAACTTTTCCTGCAGTTCCGGATCCTGCGTTGCTTGAAAAAGCTCTGCTGTACGATTGTCTTTGATCAGTGCTGCATTTAAGCGATTCACACGAGTAGAACCATTCTTTTCACCTCGCTCGACACCTTTATCAAACATGATTGCTTCTATTTGGTCCAACACATCTGAAATCTGTCCCATCTTCGGTTCCTCCTTTCCTTTCTTTGCCAAATCCGCTTCTAAAAAACGTTTATCACTGCTAAGTGCATAAAGCACATTTTGTACTTCTGCCGGGTGTTTCAACTTTCTCTTACCGCTTTCTTCTTCCAAATACTTACGGGTTTTTCCATAGCCATGCAGTGTCAGAAATTTGATGACATGCCAGAAATCCGACTTGTATTTTTCTACTTCCTTTTCATCGAGCCTGCTCAACGAGATCAAATGAATCTTATGATTTAGGAGAAATGGTTCCAGTTCCTTTTTCTCCTCCTCATCTAGATCCAGCATATCCAGAATACTAAGCGGACGCTTCCATTCTTCTTTGCCATAATAGAGAACAAATGTAATCACCGGCTGCAGGCGTTCGTCGTCTCCCAGTTCTCTGGCATAAAAACGTTTGCCATTGCATTCGTTTTCTCTCTGGTGCTCTTTGATCTGCTCGTTATAATTGTTGAAAATATACCCCAAATCCCGGATCGGCATAATGTTGTTGATCTCCGACTGATTTTCGATCTGAATCATTGCGATAACGGAACCATTTTTTCGCCAGCGCATCCGCACATCTGCCATCACCTTTGCAGGCTTCCCTTCACTGTCCTTGTAGTGCATTTCCTGCGGAAGCAGTTCCAGATCTTCCGGCTGGATCACGTTTCTGCCATCATACAGGTTTACGTTGCTGATGTCCGCAAACACTTCTGCTTCTTCCACAAGATTTTTTTCTGTTAAGTCTCTTGTCAATAGGTACCATCCCTTTCTTCTCTTGCTTTCCAAAATTATGTGGGTAAAAAGTTTCGATAAGCAAGAAAAAATAGAATGATAGATATCAGACTTTTAAATTATTTACTTGCTTGGATATGATAATACACTATCCTGGCAATCGTGTCAAGAGTTTTTCATATTTTTTTGTATAGTTATGAGTGTAGTGTCTAGGTGAATCATTTCTCGCTAAAATTATATATAATATGCTCATGTCGTACAAAGCAATAACAAGGGAACCATTTTGCACAGTTCCCTTGTTTTCAATCAACATTTTATTTCTTTATTTTTACTTTTTTAACAGCACTCCATTTCCCATACACTTTCTTTCCATCTACCAGTTTGTATGCTCTCACTCGAACAAAATAAGTCTTTTTCTTTTTCAACTTCTTTATCGTAACAGAGGTTGACTTGACCGTTTTACTCTTGGCTTTTTTGAACTTTTTGTTTGGCGCATACTGAATCTGGTAACCGGAAACGTTTGTAAGTTTTTTCCAGGTGGCTTTCACTTTACATTTTCCAGATACTTTTAGTTTACTAAACTTAACCCGCGGTACCTTTGCACCTTCCGTAACACTTGTATTTCCATTTGTTACATTTTGGGGAACGGAAGTTGCTGTTTGTTTATTATCCGACAAGTATCCCGTATTTGAGGGTATTTCTGTTGATGGTACTGTCGGTGTCACCGTTGGTGTTGCGGTTGGCTTTAAAGTTGGAGGCGTTGTTGGTTTAACTGTTGGCGTTTCCATTGGTTGTTTCGTTGGCACAACAGTTGGCGTTACGGTCGGTGTTTGCGTTGGTAATACAGTCGGTGTTGGTGTGGCATCCGATGCCACTTCCTTTTCCATCACAATGCTATTATTCCAAAGCTCATATTCCGTTTCTTCCTGATTTACTTCCAAATACAATATCTTCGTTCCGGCTATATCATTTCTTGTCGCTTTGTTCCATATCTTCACAAGTGAAATATCTTTCGATTGTCCCGATGATAATGTTTCCAATGTTTCTGTATGTATTACATTACCGTTTTCCCCACCATCTTTAACAACCAAAGATACATTTCCCGCCTCATTAGCACCATTATTAGTTACTGTTATTAAATCATTATTTTTCGCTGTAACAGCAAGATCACTTGTTATCGTTTCAATCGTTTGTTTCGTTGTCAACTGCTGTTCAAATGTTTCATCCGATGTAACAGAAACCGTGATATCCGAAGTAGTAAAGTTTGCTGGAACAGAAATCAGTACCTCCTGCTCACTTTGCATACCAGCAGCTAATTTATCTACAAACGTTCCCTCATGCAACACATTGCCAGAAGCATCTTTTACTGTGATTTTCACGTGGTTCAAATCGGTTGTACCGGTATTGGATACAGTAACCAAAATCGGATTTTCTTTGTCCGTACCAAAACTTAGAACATCATAAGCAATATTGGTAACCTCCGCCTGACTCCGTTTGGTCTCATTTTTATATTTTAATACCGTCGCACCATATGGATTTTCTTTTGAAGTATCCACTTCCTGCTCCGTATAAACAACTCCCGGTTCTTCACTATTTTTTAAGAGCGCAAAGCCACTGACATAGCCCCCATCTTCGGTAAGAGCAGTAGCAACGGATTCCTCTCCTATCTTTTGTTTATAAATTTCGCTATTAAAGTTATCCTGCCCAATCCAGTAAACAACATCTTCATATACGTCATAGGATGAAGCACATGCAACTTGCAAATTTTCTGTCTTCCCACCAGCATAGCGCATAAGCGTCCCATCCTGAATAAAGTAAAACTTTCCATCGATGCATTTTACTGCCTGCATTCCGGTATCCGCAGTTGCGATTGTTTTACCATTTACCAAAAGGTTCTCTCCCTGAACCATAGCCAATGAAAATTCGTCTCCAACATAACCATAAGCAAAGTCACTGATTGTATCATCAGTACGGTATAATTCTTCCGGAGCAGCCCAGCTGTCCTCAGCCAATTTACTTCGATAAATCTTAGTCTTACCTTCTTCTAACAATGCATCACCAGAAGAGTTTTCGCCCCAAACGGCATACAAATCTGCTCCGTCTGACGTAAACTGGTATTTATAACTCCAATTTTTTCCCGCTTCACGCAATGTAACAACCTTATCAAAAGTTTGATTTTCTTCATCATATCTTGCAATTTTTAATGTCAAGTGCCGCAGGATTTCCTCCTCGGACATATCTTCCGTGATTGCCACATCACTGTTTTCGTACATCACATAAGTAAATCCATTGTAAGAAAGCATCTGTGCTGCCGTATCCAGCCGTCCCGTCTTGTCAACCGGTTTGCCATCACTCCATGCACCATTCTGATACAAACGGTACATCAGTGTTGTCTGGCCGCCGGAACTTTCCTCGGTATCATCCAAATAAATCATAAGTGCCGTTCCGTCCGCATACGTCGTTATCGCCGGCTTTGCGTTTTCATAAACAAGCGATTCCTGTGCCGAGTCCAGCAAATTCTGACTCTTTTTAACCGATTGAATCTCTTTTTTTGTCACAGGAGTACTTCTCTTATATGTCATTTTACTGATGCTTTTTGTCGTCTTTCCTAAGTTGGGATACAACTCCAATCTGGAAAATTTCCAATCTTTATACCCTGATAGTCCAGGCACTTTTGTATCTGCTTGAACATAAAATTTTCCTGTCAAATAAGCCGAAACAGAATTTGAAAAACTCTTCCACGGAAAAGAAACTTTGCCACCAATTTCTCCCTCAATTCCGCCTTTCAAATCGACAACTACAGCATCCGCCCCCAATGCAATATGTGGCTTAATGGCAAGATTTAACTCTCCACTTGGTGTAATAACTTTTTGCGGATTCATCGTAAGACAGATTTTGCCATCTACACTCCCGGACACACCAAATTCCGAATATACAACCCACCAGAGCGGCACCTTTACACTTCCACCGGCTTCTAGGGTCGCCGTCATGCCGCCTTCTTCAAAACCAATCACGTTGCAATTATCATCTAATTTTAACTTTACATAACCTACCGCATTACCATTCACATGAAACGCTGCACTTCCATTTACTTTCTTTAACTTTCCGCGTAGTTTAGAAAACTGATTCCATAGTTTTGTTGTATTGACTTTTCCACCACAGGATTTAACCAGCGATTTTACGTCCTGGTAAGATTCACGCCAATAGGTGTCATTCGGATCTTTTTTCACAGTAGCACTATTATTAGACTTAATTCCTAATAATACCTCCGCTGTCTTATTCTTGGCATCAATATTCAGCGTCATGTTAGACGCATCGAAAAAGGATAAATCCATCGACATCTTTTGTTTAAAAATATTGAATGTATTGTTGCCAATACTGATTTCCGGTCCTTTTAATTCGGCTGCGCCAAGGTTTGAAAAATTAGGCAATGACTTTTCAATGTTTGTAATATATTTTTTGTCTTCAGTGCTGATAACAGGCGTTGGAGTAGGCTTTGATGTCGGCGTAGGTGTTGGTGTCGCCTGCGACGAACCACCTCCCCCATTTGCTGTAACTTTTCCTGCATAACTCCAAAGAGTAGAAGAGGAAAGATTTAAATGCAAAGCGGGCCGAACCGCAAAATGATTATAGTTGACATCATAACCATCGTAAAAGCCGCGGCCAATGTAATACACATAGGATGCATCATCACTAAGTCTGCCCGGCGACCGCAGCCACCAATCGCCGTTCCCCTCGTACTCCGACTCCGTACTCGTGTCCGTCGACGCTCCGCACTCCTTTGCATATGCTGTATTTTTTGCTTCTCTTGTTTCACTGTCGGCATGAAACTCGCCATTAAATCCATAAGCCGTATTACTTGCTTCTGCAATGGACAGAAGATACACTTTATCTGTGGTATTCTCTCCACCTTCTGTATCCCAATATGGATTATCCTCGTTCACAACTGTTGTGTTCTTTATGGCCGCCTGTTCTGCCGATGTAAATGCCATATTTAAAAATGTATTATTCAGCCAAGTGCGAAGAGTACAGGTTGCCCATGTCACATCTACCCATTTCTCGTTATAGGGTTTAGCATCCAGGTTTTTGTCTGCCAGCAAAAAGGCATCCTTTCCATTTACGGAAAGGACTCGCCATTTAATTGGTTCTTTTGTGGAACTGTTACTTTGATAGTAGTTTCCAAAATAGATACAATCCCATGTTGTTACACCGTTTCCATTGGTAGTTGGGTTTTGCAAATCAACTGCTGCCTTAACCGGTGTGGATTGTCCCAGCGTAATCTCGCACAGGGATAGCACCATTACCAGCGCAAGTAATCCCGCCAGCAGGCGTTTTGTTTGTCTTCTTTTCATAATGCTCCTCCTATTAAATCACTTGATTTTTTCGATTGTTTTATATTTTATATATACCGGCACTACATAATACGCCGTATAACCTCCATACAATTTTCCTCGTACCTTAACATGTTTTCCACGAAGTTGATACAATTTATTCTTCTTACTGTCGCCAGAATACATTAGTGCAAGTTGAACTTTCTTGGCTACGGGTTTTCCAACCAATTCCGTTTCTAGCTTAAATTTTTTATCCAATTTAAGAAGGTACACAAAATTTTCAAACCATCTGCCCTCCATGCTTTTCCTAATCTAGCAACCAATTAACCACCTGACTTTTGTCAAGTTCCAACCCACACCATTTGCCTTTCCAATCATCACTGCTGCAAAAAGCATTTTCTGCGGTCATTTCTTGGCTAGAATTTTTCTGATTATTTTTAACTACAACACGCACTTTTCCAACCGTCTTGTATACCCATTTATTGTTGCGATCAGAAAGAATTAAATTAGGATATGTCAATAATGTTGTTGCCGGACTCAGCGTATAACTCCACTGTTTACTTTTATTATTTGAATATAAGTAATACGAAGTGATACATGTACCTTCATTAAATTCTTTCTTTACAATCCAGTTTTTCCCCAACGCCTTAATTTTTCCACTTTCTAATTGTTTGCGTTGTTTCGATGTCCTTACTACATCTACCGGACATCTGCCAGTGCCTTCTAAAACAATCTTATCATCCTGCATTTTTGCCGAATTTATCTTTAATTCAAGTATTTTTTCCTTTCCGTTAGCATTAAAAAGATTTGTAATTTTTTTGCTTTTCACTTTGCAAAGAAACTTGTCTCGATTTTTTGGTGTATTTCTATGATACTCATAGACTATTCCTTTGTTCTTTTTAAAGAAATTTTTATACTGCTTTTCTGAAATCCATTTCCCATTTAATTGAGGTTTTCGCACTGTACATGAATCGTTGTACCAACGATATCCAATTTCGCCTATTTTCTTCAGTTTTCCCTGCTTATTCATGGCATACATGGAATTATTATTACTTGTACCACCATCATAAAGGATCAAACATTTTTTGTTTGGCAGATAAGACACATTCTGTTCCGCTTGTATTATCACACTGTTTCTTTTCGTGATATTCGCTAATTCTTTTACTTTTCCATCTCTATATGTAAAAATACAATTTAAGGATTTACTTTGCTCATGCACAAAACCCGTTATTAATTCCGGGACACCATCCTTATTTATATCAAGAACGATAAAAGAATTGTCTCTACTCGTATCTGTGGATTGTAAATATTTGGCATACGCTTGCTTTGCCTGTTGTGCTTTTGTTTTCGCGTGAAGAATTGTATTGCACGTAAAAATGCAAAAGCCTGCAAGTATTACCAAAAATAAAATCTGTTTTCTTTTCTTCATGATTTAATTTTCCTCTCTCTTTTTTTTTAATTAGGAGCGGTTTTCCCCCTGATAAAGTCAATTATTAATTATAGACTTGGGCATCTGTGATCATCATATCATGGTATTCCCATCTTGTAGAAATCGCCACTATCTTAATATATTTGGCATGGGAAATCTCAATATCAAATGGAATCGCTTTTGTCTTGTAATCCATTTTCGGTGATTCATAAATCTTAACTCCATCTGCGTAAATCTGAACCCATGTAATTTCATCATCTTTCAATTCCTTTGAACGAACAATGTTTCCAGACAATTTGGAATATTCCCCTCCAAGATAATATTCAATGTAACGATCTCCTTTTTCAACTGCTTGAATTAAAATTGGATTTGTCACCACATTATCCCAGCGGTCTGTTTTTGTTCCTTTGTAATTTTCTGCAAGATAACTATCAAACGGCGTTATATCCCACAAATTCTTCCACAATTCCACATATTGATAGTGCAGTGTTGTATTTCCTACCCCGTCCTTTACACAAATTGTATAGTATCCCGGTTCTGCTGCCTGAAATGTGGGAGCCGCACTATCTAATGCTGTATATACGGCCGGATTCGTATTATTCAAATATCCTTTGGCAAAACCCATATACGAAATTCCATTTGCGTCTGAAGCACTCGCCGTAACCGTTGCCACTTTATTTGATACGGTATAACCTGACTGTACATCCGGCAGATGTCTATCAATGCAGTTCACGCTGATATTACGGATGGTATACTTGTTCTTTTTGTTTTTAATCCGCACAGAATACCAGCCATTTGACGACGCGCTGAATTTTCTTGGCTTTGTTATGTTTTTCGCTTTTTTCCAATACTTATTCGCTGATTTTGTTACCTTCCCGGCACGCCATTTTATTTCTTTAATTTTGCTTCCCTTATTTAATTTAACGGCTACGCTGACATTTCGATTGGTAGGGGTAACGATAGACGGAGTTAAACTAAAACCGGTTCCTTTTGCCTTTTTGGCGGCGTTTACCGGCATCGTCATTGCCAACATACCCACTACTGCTGTTACTCCAAATAAAATCACTTGCTTTTTCATGTTTCCATCCTCCATTTTTTGCTTTGCCCCATTCGGGTCAACTCCTGTTGCTTGATTTTTATCTACTCCGATTGGAATTCATTTTCTTTTCCAATCAAAATTCACTACCGACTATTCTTCCATTGATTCGCTATCATAATCTTGCAATGTACTTGGTTCTCCATCTATATAAATTCCTTCTGTTCCAAGTTCATCAAACACAACTTCTTTGTCTTTTGTCTTCTCTGTATCACGAATCAGTAAAAATTTATCTTCATTTTGAAACAGCATATAGGAACTTTGATACACTTCGATATGCCCCGTAAAATACACGTCGTCTTCCGCACTCGGATATCCTTCATATTCGTAAACAAAACCTTCTCGGGATACGTAATTCCCTGTTTCATCCGTAATAAGATTAAAATGATACCACTTTTCTGATTTGCTATAAAATGCAACCTCGCCTTCTTTTTCTTGATACATACGTAACCCATCTGTATTTACCAACGACTTTAATATTTCGTCATCTTGCATTTTTGCAAATTTTCCCAATGCTCTGCCTCTATAGCGATCACTTCCAAGCCAATAAGTTGTTACCATTCCCTCTTTCCCATCAGTAGTAAAAATTTTCATTAAACTTATCTCACTATCTTTACCAATTGGGTTATCCCCTTTATGATAATATCCTGTGTATACAATCACATCATCCTTAAATAATTCAGAAAAGCAAATGATATTATCATTGATTCCACCATCATTTACATCTTCTTCTCTATTTGTATCACATCCTGTCGTTATCAATAATGTCAAACACATTACCAAAAAACATATCCAACTTTTTCTTCTCATAGATTCATCCTCACATTTCTTCCACTTTTTCCCATCCCCACTTTCACTATAGCACAATTTGTTCTGTAAATCAATAGTCCATTTTGTTCTATGTGTGTGAATTTTATTATTACCTCTTTATAATAATAAAATATGCGGTGGAACATTATACAAACGGATTGGAGGCTTTGAGATGAAATTACAGCGTCTCCGTGATTTGCGGGAAGACCACGACCTTAAGCAGACGGATATCGCCGATTATTTGCATATTAGTCAGCGAACTTATTCTCATTATGAAACAGACAGCAGAAGCATTCCTTTAGAACAATTGATCCGCCTCGCAGTATATTACGAAACAAGCTTAGATTATCTTGCCAATCTTACGGATAATAAAAAACCTTATCCACGCGGCAAACACGCGCCTGAAAAATAACAAAAACAGCCTGGAGTAACAAAATTGCTAATCCAAGCTGTTTTTTCACGCAAATTATCAACTACCTATCAACGAAACTCTATCCCTGCTCTTTCTCCTTTGGCAGCACAAGATTCGCAACAATTGCAATCAAAAATACCGTTGCCACGCAGTTATCCGCGAAAACATTCTGCACGACGTCTGGAAAGATGGAGAAGATTTCCGGCACCTGCGTAAAGCCGATCCCTACACTGAGCGAAAGAGCGGCGATCGTGATGTTACGCTGGCTGAAGCCACAGTTGCTGATCATCTGAAGACCACTGATCACGATATTTCCAAACATAATGATCGTACAGCCACCGAGAACAGCTTCCGGAAGCGTGTTAAGCAATGCGCCAAAAATTGGGAATAATCCGGCAAGGATCATGATTCCCGCTCCGGTTGCGATCGTAAAACGGTTGATTACTTTTGTCATCGCGATCAATCCGACATTCTGGCTGAACGATGTGATCGGAAGACATCCAAACAACGCTGAAAGAGAACTGATGTATCCGTCACAGGCGATCGAGCCGGTGATCTCTTTATCCGTTACTTCACGGTTCAATGCCGACGCCGCAAGAGCAGACGTATCTCCAATCGTCTCTGTCGCAGAGACAAGGAAAATCAGGATGACCGTCACAATCGGTCCGACGTGAAATTCCGGAGTAAATGGCATAAAACGAGGAATTGCGATAACTCCGCATTCTTTCAATGCCGAAAAATCGACAACTCCCATACACGCAGCTACGATATATCCCACTACAAGACCAAACAAAACCGACAATTGTTTAAAATAGGATTTGGCAAAAATCTGAAAAAGCAGGCAGGCAAGCAATGTGATAAAGCCCAGCAGAAGATTTTTCCAAGAGCCAAAATCCGGTGAACCGGACCCGCCGCCAAACGAAGTCGCGCCGACCGAAAGAAGCGAAAAACCAATGGCGGTAACGACACTTGCTGCCACGATCGGAGATACAAGTTTTCTCCAGTATTTAGCAAAAAGTCCCAGGGTACCTTCGACTAGACCACCGACCAGTATTGCACCCACGACACTTCCATAACCATATTCCGGTCCGATCACACAAAAAATGCTTACAAAAGTAAAACTGATTCCCATTACGATCGGGAGCCCGGATCCAATCTTCCAAAGAGGAAAAAGCTGGATCAAACTGCCGATACCGGCGATCATCATCGCACATTGGACAAGATTAGTCGTCTGTGCTGCAGACAATCCACAGGCCCCTGCGACAATCAGAATCGGCGCAATATTTGCTACAAACATCGCCAGTATATGCTGTAAGCCAAATGGAATGGCTTTACCAACCGGCACCTTGCCATCCAGTTTGTAAATATTTTCAATGCTTTTGTCGTTATTCATCGTATTCTCCTCCAAAAAATCTATCGAAATGTAATCTCACCGGTCTTGCTGTCCATCGCATCTACGATTGCGAGAGATTCGAGCTGAACCCCTTTTTCACGGATTCTCTTACCACCTTCCTGGAATCCTTTTTCCACCGCAATACCGATTCCTTCGACAGTTGCCCCGGCGCTCTGGACAAGATCAATCAGCCCTTCCAGCGCACAGCCATTGGCAAGGAAATCATCGATCAAAAGAATGTGATCATCCTTTCCGATATATTTTTTAGAAACAATAACATCGTATACTTTCTTGTGAGTAAATGATTCTATCTTTGTAGAATAAACATCTCCATCTATATTGATACTTTGTGATTTTTTAGCAAACACAACCGGTACATGAAAATGCTGTGCCACGATACAAGCGATGCCGATTCCCGATGCCTCGATCGTCAAAATCTTATTGATCGGCTTATCCGCAAACAACCGCTTAAACTCTTTTCCCATCTCGTTAAACAGATCTGTGTCCATCTGATGATTCAAAAAACTGTCAACCTTTAAGACATTGCCCTCTTTCACGATTCCATCTTTTCGAATTCGTTCTTCTAATAATTTCATAATCTCTCTTCTCCATTCTGAAACTTTTCGCTTTCGCAAGATATTATGAATTTATTATACAAAAATAACGGTCAAACAACAACCCTTTTATTCCTTTTTTTCCTGAATCATTGGTCTTAATTTCCGGATACAATAAGTATAAGCCGGAATTAAGAAAATATCAGCGAGAATCCACGCAATCGGGCTGGCAAGACAAGCTGCTACAAAACCAAAACGTTCTACAAATCCAAACCCGACGATACTTCGTCCGACCATCTCTGCCACACCGGCAAAGATGGCAAGTTTTCCAAAACCAAGTCCCTGAATAGCAAATCGGATAATATTAACAAGTGCCAACGGGATAAAAAACAAACTATTGATAACCAAAAGTTTTGCTACATTTGCTATTATTTCTACTTCTGTAGAATCCACAAAGAGCAGGGCAAAACTCTTTCCGAATAAAATCATCACAATGGCTGCGACAACGCTGTAACCAGCTGCCACAAAACTGCATTGCACCATTCCTTTGGTGACACGATCCAGTTTTCCGGCGCCGAGATTTTGTCCGGCATACGTTGCCATCGTCGAACCAAACGCATCAAATGGGCAGCAAAAAAACATACTCAGTTTTCCGCCGGCAGTCATAGAGGCGACCACGACAGAACCCAGTCCATTGACCGCCGTCTGCAGGATGACGCTTCCGATTGCGGTGATTGAATACTGCAGCCCCATCGGGATTCCCATGCTGCAAAGTCTTGCTACAAAATGTCCACGCCATCTCCATTCCTCACCATGCACGCGGAGAATCGGGAACTTTTTGATCAAATAGATCAAACAGCACACACCGGAGATCGCCTGTGCCAGAACAGTCGCTCCTGCCGCACCAGCCACGCCAAGGTGCATTCCGGCGATGGCGATGATATCGAAAGCAATATTCAAAACCGATGAGATTACCAAAAAGATAAGCGGACTCTTGCTGTCGCCGAGAGAGCGCATAATACCGGAAAGCAGGTTATAAAGGTAGGTAACCGGAATTCCGATGAAAATAACGATAATATACGCATAGGATGCATCAAATATATCTGCCGGTGTATCCATCCACACCAGAATATTACGACAGAGCAGGCTGACTGTAACCGTCATCACAACAGCAAAAATAATTGACAGCCAGACACTGTTTGCCACATAGTAACGTAACTGTTTTTCATCTTTTGCTCCGAATTTCTGCGCAACCGGGATAGCAAATCCATTGCACACTCCCATACAGAAACCGATGATCATAAAATTTATCGAACCGGTGGCACCCACAGCCGCGAGAGCCGATGCGCCTAAAAATCGTCCAACGATAATCATATCAACCAAATTGTAAAACTGCTGAAACAACATTCCGAAAAAAAGCGGAATCGCAAAGCCTAAAATCAAGCGGATCGGGGATCCCTTTGTCATGTCTTTCATGTGTGTGCCTCCTTCATTTTTCTAAATTGCTGTAACAGTATACAAAAAAATTTTTCGCTTGTAAAGAAAAATTCTCAATTTTATATTTATTTAATCTATCTAACCATTTCGTTATCAAATTCTTACCGCCAGCTTTTCGGAAATACATACCCTTCCCGGCTGGCTAACGTATCAAACCGATACCCTTTTTCCTTGATCAGTTCAAGGATTTCCGGCAATACAGCCGCTGTATTTTTCATCGCATTGGAATCATGAAGCAGAATAATAGGATCATCATACTTATCCAGATCTTTTTTTACATTTTGGTAGATGCTTGCCATCGGAACTCCCATGGCGACGGAATCCTCACCCGATACATTCCAGTCAAAACTCGTGATTTTCTGTCGTTGCAGTTCTTCCATCAGATCATCCACGATCGGACACACATAACCATTGTTACTCCCCCAAGGAAAACGATGCAGAGAAACCGGCTTCCCAATTACCTCCTCAATCCTCGCCTTACATTTTTCAAAATCATTCCAGAAATACTCCTTATTGCAGTACATTTCATCCTTTTTATGACAATATGTATGTACTCCGACACTGTGTCCTTCCTCAATCTCACGCTTTACGATTTTCTCGCGCTCTTCCGTAATTTCCTCTCCGATCAAAAAGAAGGTCGCTTTGGCATCGTATTTTTTTAATGTATCCAAAATCCCCGGCGTAATTTCACTTGGTCCATCATCAAATGTCACATAAGCGATTTTCTCTTCCGGCTGCGGTACCATTACCGTTACATTTTCTACTTTTGTAGAGCTATTTTTCTGCCATTGCCACGCGATCAGCACCAAAAGGGCTGCTACACCAAGACCATACAATACTCGTTTCATATTTTTCGCCTCACATTTTGCAAAATTCTCCTATTATTACTGTATGCGGAAATAAAAAAAACGTGAAAAGAGCCACTCTGCTTCACGACTACAGAGCGGCTCCATTCACAACATATTTTACTATATATTTACCAAAGAATTCGCAATTTAACCTTTTACAGATCCAAGTGCTACACCACGGATGATAAACTTCGATAAGCAGAGGTATACGATGATCAATGGAATGATTGCAATACCAAGTACCATATATACTTTACCTAAGTCAAAGTTACCATTTGCCTCGGCGTTGAGGCCGGCGATAACAAGTGGAAGTGTTGCATTTTTGCTGTTTGTATCCATCAGCAGCTGTGGAAGGAAGTAATTGTTCCAGGATGCTACAAACTGGAAGATCAACTGTACTGCCATTGCCGGTTTCAAGATCGGCATTGCCACAAAGTTAAAGATGTAAAATTCATGTCCACCATCGATTCGACCTGCTTCTACGATCTCCATCGGGAGAGAACTCTCCATATACTGCTTGATAAAGAAGAATACACCCGGTGCTGCCAAAGTAGGGAAAATCAATGGAAGAAGATGATTGTACAATCCTACGGATTTTACAAGATCTACATATCCAAGTGCAGATACCTGAGTCGGTACCATCAAAACAAACATGATAGCGATAAACGCTGCTTTTTTCAAACGGAAATCATATGCATACAAACCATACGCTGTAAGGGCTGCGATATATACACTTCCTACGCAGGTAATGGCTGCTACGATAAAACTGTTTCCCATCGCCTGAATAACCGGTTTGTTTGGATCATTCAGTGCATTTTTCAAGTTCGTCATAAAGTTCGAACCAGGAATCAAGTTAAATGTACTTGTCAATGTTGCATGGTCTTTTGTCAAATTGATCAAAAGAGTAACAAACGGGAAAAGTGCTATGATACAAACTAGGATCAGCACAACATATGCAACGATACGACGGAAAATCAAGATACGATGTCCGCGTTTTTCCTGTGCTGTTAATTCTGCACCTCCGGCAATATCATCATGAACTGCTGCCATATCGTCACGCTCCCTTCTTCGCATTTTTCAATGCTTTTTTCTGTGCTTTTTTATTTGCTCTCGCTTCTTTGTCATCATCACTTTCCATCAGTTTAAACAAGAAGATACCGATGATACCTGCTACAAAGAACAATACAACGGACTCTGTCGCAGCAAATCCGACGTCTGCGGAACCGCTGATTCCATTACTGATGTCCATAACAACGGTCTTTGCGACTTCGTTTGGTCCACCATTTTTAACCAAAAGGTTTGGAATATCGAACATCTGCAGACCACCGATCATAGATGTTACCATTACATATAACATAATCGGCTTCAACATAGGAAGCGTAATTTTCTTAAACTGTTGTCCTGCACTGGCTCCATCGATTGAAGAAGCTTCATACAGTGCCGGGTCAATTCCCATAATACCGGCCATCAAAAGAATTGTCGTATTTCCTGTCCACATGATAAAGTTGATAAACGCGATCAACAGGCGGATACTCCACTCATCTTCCAGGAAATTGAATGCTGTGCCAAATATCTGGTTTACCGGGCCGGTTACTGCAAACAATGTTGCAAACAACACGGCTACGGATGATGCCATCAACATATTTGGTAGATACAAAATAACTTTTACTGCTCCTGTTCCCTTTAATTTAAGTCTCAAATCTGTAAACCAGGAAGCAAATAATAAGGAAATCAAAATCTGTGGGATAAATCCGAGTAACCACAGTAAAAATGTATTACCGAAATACTTCAGAATCTGTCCTTCTGTAAACACTTTCACATAATTATCAAATCCTACAAATTGTACTACGGTGTCAAATAAATCCTCATACTTTGAGAAAAAGCTGTTATAAAACGTCATAATCAACGGATATAAATTGAAGATGCCATAAGCGATAAAGAATGGCAATATGAAAATGAGACCCCATTTTCCATATTTCAATTTATGAGGGCGTTGGTATTTCATCTTAAAATCCCCCTTTCCACCTGCTTTTTTGTAAAGAAAAAGCGGGGCAGGCACTTTCCTGCCCCACTCATCATTTTATCAGTTACTTTACTATTACTCTGCTTTCAAAGCTGGGTACTGTTTTGTAACAAGTTTCTTCCAGTTTGCAATTGCTTCATCTTTAGAGCATTTTCCATTGTAGTAATCTTTCATAGCGGTCATCAAGTTCTCGATGCAACCCTGATCATAAGGAGATACGTTGCTGCAATCGATCTTATCAGCTGCTGCAGAAAGTGTTTCTACAAGTGACTGTCCACCAAGGAAGTCAGATGTTACGCCATCGCTCTTAAGTTTTTCATTAGCCGCTTTGTTGTTTACAAAGTCCTGAGTATCTTTGCTGATGTTGTACATGATGTCCTGGTCACAGCAAAGTTTCTGCATAATGTCTTTTACAAGTGCTGCGTTGTCTGTGCCTGTAGCGCCACAGATGAAGGAACCGCCCCAGTTGAAGGACTGTGGTCCTGTACATACTGCCCAGTCGCCATAGCTTCCGCCTGCTTCGAATGTTCCATCGTCGTTTTTCTTAGCTCCGGAACCTTCTGCCATGGAGAAGTTAATGCCCCAAGCTGGCATGAAGTAACCAAATACGTTACCATCTTTACCCATTCCTGCGGTCCAGTCTTTTGCCCACAAGGATGTTTTCTTGTTGTATCCGTTATCTGTGTACTCTTTTGTCTTGTCAATCCAGTTTTCGATGCTGGAATCCAACTGAAGAGTCTTGTCATCGCTTACAAATTTCTGGCTTACGTTGTTAGAGAATACACGAAGTGCATCATCAAATCCGGAAAGCATTGTAATCTTGCCTTTGGATTTTTCTTTTACAGTAGCTGCTGCTGCATCAAATTTATCCCAGTCGCTCAACTGCTCCTGAATCTTTGCTGGATCATCTGTTCCGAAGATCTGTTTTGCATAAGAACGTCTGTAAACAAATCCACCTGGGCAGCCCTGCCATGATACTCCACGGAGAACTCCGTCAGCTCCTGTAGCAGCCTGTTTTGTGTAGTCATACATCTGTGACATGTCATCATCTGTCAAGCCAAGTGCTTTTACATCTACAGCTTTGTCTGTATTTGTGTACTTGTTAACATAGTCCATCTCACAAAGGAACATATCTACTTTGTCATCTGCACTTGCAGAATCCTGAGCTTTCAATGCTGCATCCAGTTTGTCCTGATAGTTGTTTCCTTCATTTGCATTCTGAATGAAGTTTACTTTTACATCTCCGATTGATTTTGTACTCTTGTCATAGTCTGGATAGTATTTTTCGAAACGTGAACTAAATTCATCATTCCAAACATAAATGTTTAATACTTTTCCGCCGCCATCAGCAAGTGTTTCAACTTTTGCCGAATCACTACTGCTGCTTCCGCTGTTTGTGTTTGATGTTGTAGAATCAGATCCACCACATCCTGTAAGACATCCTGCTACCATTGTTAATGAAAGAGCTAAAGCTAACCATTTTTTCCTCATAAAAATTATTCCTCCTAATCCTTAATTTTTGTTTGTGAATGGTTTCTGTATAATTACTAAAGCCTCTTCACAGATCTTCCTTGTATCAACTCGCCCTGCACGACCAGCCGTTCAGTCAATGAAGTTTTTGGTTCTTCAATGGCTTCCACTAACTTTCGCGCCGCTAACCTCCCGAGATCCTCTGTATTCTGCTTGTAGGTGGTTAATCTTGGTTCGATCACCTGCGAGATTCTCTGCCCGTCATATCCGACTACCGAAATGTCATCCGGCACGGATAATCCCTGGCTCTCGATTTCATTAAGTCCACCAACACAAGAGAAATCATCTGGATAAATGATACACGTCGGTCTGTTACTTAGCGTTAATAATTCATTTGTTATTCTGGCTGCACTCTCAGGATCATGATAGACACCTTCGCGCACCCATTCGTCTCTTACCGGAACATGTAAATCTTTCATCGTCCGATAGAAACTTCGAAGTCGATGTTCTGTTACACCGGAATCTGCACCATGTATGTAAGCGATGTCCCGATGCCCCATACCGACAACATACTGAACGATTTCTTCCATTCCTGTCACATTATCAGATAAGATACTGCTTTTATTATGAAATGAATAGTCAATCGTCACAACAGGTATTTCACCATTTACCAGTTCCAAAATCGCCTCATCCTCAAAATCCACACAGGCAATCACCACTCCGTCAACGCCTCGGTACTTGCTATGTTCGTAATACGATAATTTGTTTTTACCAGCGTGTTGACTTATAAATGTAATGTCATACCCTTCCTCTTCTGCCCCCCGCCGGAAACTGTCCAGCACGTGGGAAAAATAGGAATGTGTCAAGCCACAATTCGCTTTGTCTACGAAAAGCACTCCGATATTATAAGTACGATTCGTTTTCAATGCTCTTGCGGAGGAGTTAGGCAAATATCCAAGTTCTTTTGCCACTCGGCAAATCCTTTCCTTGGTCTCATCACTAATGTCGCCCCGATTGTTTAATGCCTTACTAACTGTTGCTATGGAAACATGACATTTGGATGAGATATCTTTCATCGATACCATTGCCATCCCTCACATCTTCCTTAATCGTTTTCGTAGTTTAAGATTATCACACATTTCACAAATAGTCAATACATTTTTTTATTTTTTTGTTCAAAAGTTACAAAAACAGTTCTTGCAATTCTTTCAAATATCCGATATAATGTACTTATCACGAAATCGTTTTCGTAGAATTTTTCATAAAGATTTTACAAAACTGAAGGAGGTTCCCTATGAAATTTGGTTTTTTTGACGATCAAAACAAGGAATATGTTATTACAACACCCAGAACTCCACTTCCGTGGATCAACTATCTGGGAAGCAAAGACTTTTTCTCTTTGATATCCAACACATGTGGCGGCTACAGCTTCTATAAAGATGCAAAACTTCTCCGCCTGACAAGATATCGTTACAACAATATTCCAAATGATGAAGGCGGACGATATTTCTATATTAAAGAAGGGGATTGTGTGTGGAATCCGGGATGGCAGCCGGTAAAGACCGACTTGGATTCGTATGAATGCCGTCACGGTATGGGATATACAAAGATCACATCCGCGAAAAACGGCTTGAAAGCATCTCTTCTTGCTTTCGTTCCCGTTTCCGATCCATGCGAGATCAATCAGCTGGTTCTGACTAATGACAGTAACGAAACAAAAACGTTTACCCTGTTCTCCTACCTGGAGTTCTGTCTCTGGAATGCGATGGATGATATGACAAACTTTCAGCGTAACTTAAATATCGGAGAAGTAGAAGTCATCGGTTCGACGATCTATCATAAAACAGAATACCGCGAGCGCCGTAATCATTATACTGTTTATTCTGTAAACACAGACATTGATGGCTTCGATACAAGCCGCGACGATTTTCTCGGTGCCTACCGCGGCGTTACCAATCCGAAAGTGGTAGAAGATGGAAAAGCGACAAATTCGATTGCAAGCGGATGGTATCCAATCGGTTCCCATCAGATCAACATCACGTTGGCTCCGGGCGAAAGCAGATCTCTGATCTTTGTTCTCGGATATTGTGAGAATCCGGTGGAAGAAAAATTTGAGGCACCAAATGTAATCAACAAAGCACCTGCAAAAGCACTGCTCAGCAAATACCAGACGGATGCTCAGGTGGCTGACGCATTGAAACATCTGAATGATACATGGGAAGATCTTCTTTCCAAATATACCGTACAGTCTCAGGATGAAAAACTGAACCGCATGGTTAATATCTGGAACCAGTATCAATGTATGGTTACATTTAACATGTCCCGTTCCGCTTCTTATTATGAATCCGGTATCGGACGTGGCATGGGATTCCGTGATTCCTGCCAGGATCTTCTTGGTTTCGTACATTTGATCCCGGACCGTGCAAGAGAGCGTATCATTGATATCGCTTCGACACAGTTCCAGGACGGAAGTGCTTACCATCAATACCAACCGCTGACCAAAAAGGGAAACAGCGATATCGGAAGCGGTTTCAACGATGACCCTTTGTGGCTCATCGCCGGAACTTCTGCTTATATCCGCGAGACCGGAGACTACAGCATTTTGGATGAAATGGTTCCTTATGACAATGATATGTCCGTTGCTACGACATTATTCGAACATTTGACCCGTTCATTTGATTATATTGTAAATCACAAAGGTCCACACAATCTTCCATTGATCGGACGTGCCGACTGGAATGATTGTCTGAACTTAAACTGTTTCTCCAAAGAACCCGGCGAATCGTTCCAGACCTTTGGTCCAAGCGATGGCCCGGTAGCCGAATCCGTATTTATCGCAGGTATGTTCGTAAAATATGGTAAAGAATATGCCGACCTCTGCGAGGCTCTCGGCAAAAATGACGAAGCGGCACGCGCAAAGAAAGAAATTGCCGATATGACCGCTGCCATCGAAAAAGACGGCTGGGATGGCGAATGGTTCATCCGTGCTTACGATGCAGCCGGAGAAAAAGTTGGTTCCAAAGAATGTGAAGAAGGCCAGATTTACATCGAGCCACAGGGCTTCTGTGTTCTTGCCGGTGTCGGTGTAGAAAATGGCATGGCAGAAAAAGCACTGGATTCCGTAAAAGAAAAACTGGATACCAAATACGGTATCGTTCTTTTGCAGCCGGCTTATACCAAATATTATCTGAATCTTGGTGAGATTTCTTCTTATCCACCGGGATACAAAGAAAATGCCGGTATTTTCTGTCACAACAACCCTTGGATCTCTGCCGCAGAGACGCAGATCGGACGAGGCACACGTGCTTTTGAGATCTATCAGAAAACATGTCCTGCTTATTTAGAGGATATCAGCGAGATCCATCGTACCGAACCTTATGTTTATTCCCAGATGATTGCCGGAAAAGATGCGAAATTCTTTGGTGAAGCAAAGAACAGCTGGCTGACCGGAACTGCTGCCTGGACATTTATGAATGTATCTCAGTACATTCTCGGTGTACAGCCTACCTTAAACGGTCTTTCGATCAACCCTTGTGTACCGGCAGACTTTGGTGGATTTAATATTACACGTAAATTCCGCGATGTTACCTACCAGATAAAAGTAGAAAATCCGAACAATGTAGAAAAAGGAGTAAAGGAACTGATCGTAGACGGTGTTTCTTACCCGAACACGACAGTCATTCCTTACGATGCAGCCAAAAAGGCTGTTGATGTCACTGTTATCATGGGGTAATTCCCTTATGATATAGAAGTTTTTTCATAATTTTTTTAATACCTTTCTAAGTCAGATACCCCGTTGCAAGCAACGGGGTGTTTGACCCTCGCGGCAGTCGCCAAATGCGGACAAGTCCGCGCTTGGCTCGTTGCTTCGCGGGAATAAAAATGGGATTGCTTTTACAGCAGTCCCGTTTTTAATCGTAATGTAATTTCCCCGGTTTGAAGCACTCTCTTACTCGTCGATCCGTCGGCTTCTTCCATCTGCACGATCAATCCGCCGTTATCATCGATATCCAGTGCCGTCGCTTCTTTCCATTCTCCATTTTCCTGAAGCCGCACCTGCTGCCCGATCACCATGGATCTCTGCCGGTATTCTTTGATAAATTCCCGTGATTCCAACGTATCATAGATTTCCCAAAAGGCATTCAAAATCGCCGCCACCAGCTGGTTCCTCGGAATGTGTTCTCCATTTTTTTCCAATGAGCCGGCACGGTCCCGAATTTCTTCCGGAAAATTCTCGGTACGATAATTGATGCCGATTCCGACAATCGCCGAATCAATCTTTCCCATCTCAAAATTCGAAATGGCTTCGGTCAAAATTCCGCAGATCTTTCTGCCATCAAGATAAATGTCATTAACCCACTTAATCTGGGTTTCCTTGTGAAGCACCTCTTTAATGCCACGGCAAACCGCAACCGAAGCTGCCGTCGTAAGCAGCATGGCATCATTTCCATCAAACGACGGATGCACAAGGATGCTCATATAAATTCCGGTCTTCGCAGGCGAGTAGAAATTACGGCCAAGACGCCCTTTTCCCCCCGTCTGTTCTTCGGCAAGAATGGTCAGACCATGTGGGGCTCCATCGATCACACGCCGTTTACATTCGGTATTTGTAGAATCCAGTACCTTATATACTTCCAGTGGATAGCCGGACACTCGTTCATTTAAATATAAGGAAATTCCTTCTTCATTTAACAGGTCATTTGTCTGCGGAAGACAATATCCACGGTTATTCGCTGCCTCGATCTCGTAGCCTTCCTCACGAAGAGCCTTGATCGCCTTCCAGATGGAAGTCCTCGAAACCTGTAATCGGGATGCCAGTTCTTCCCCGGAAATATGTTCTTCTCTATTTGCCTCAAGAATGGCAAGCACTTCCGCCTTCACACTCATCGCCGCTCACCTCTTTTTCCTTTCGGATAATGTCATATTCCTGCAAGGCACATTCGGTCTGCAATGTGATCCGCTGTCCCGGATGCGGGCAACTGTCTACATTTTCCCCTTTTTCGTCCTGCATGGAAAGCACTTTTGTCACAATATTTTCGCCGTTCGGCTTCATAATCTCTACTTCGTCACCGACGCAGAATTTATTTTTCTGTTCAAAGACACCTCTGCCGTCTTCCAGACTTTCGTGGATCGTGCCGAGATACTCATAGCCTTTGACATACGTGTTATTGTCGTAGATCTGACTGTCATGCGTCGTCGGTCCGAAGAAAAATCCCGTCGTAAACTGACGATACGTACATTTGGCAATCTCTTTTTTATAATACGGAATATTGTCGATATATTTTTGCGGATCTTCAAAATAATCATCAATTGCCTGTCGGTACGTACGTGAAACGACTGCCACATAAAGTGCCGTCTTCATACGTCCCTCGATCTTAAAACTGTCAATTCCTGCGTTTACCAGTTCCGGAATATGCTCGATCATGCAAAGATCTTTGGAATTGAAAATATAAGTTCCACGCTCGTTTTCCTCTACCGGCAGAAATTCTCCCGGACGTTTTTCTTCCATAATATAATATTTCCAGCGGCACGGATGCGTGCAGGCTCCGAGATTCGCATCTCTTCCGGTAAAATAATGGCTGAGGAGGCATCTTCCCGAATACGAGATACACATTGCTCCATGCACAAACGTTTCAATTTCAAAATCATCCGGAATATTTTTACGGATATCCCCAATTTCTTTCAACGACAATTCTCTGGCTGTCACGACACGGGTCGCTCCCTGCTCTTTCCAGAAGCGGAATGTCATATAATTTACATTATTGCTCTGTGTACTGATATGAATATCAATCTCCGGACACACTTCCTTTGCGATTGTAAACACACCCGGATCGGAAATAATCAGAGCATCGGGACGAATCTCTTTTAATTCCTGAAAATAAGCACGTACCCCTTCCAGATCACGATTGTGGGCGGTAATATTCGCAGTAACGTACACTTTTTTCCCGCGCTCGTGAGCATAGGCAATTCCTTTTTTCATATCTTCTGCAGAAAAGTTTTTTGCTTTCGCGCGCAGACCATACATTTCTCCGCCGATATAAACAGCGTCAGCTCCGTATTCTACAGCTGTCTTAAGCACTTCCAGACTGTTTGCCGGCGCCAGAACTTCCGGTTTATTTCTCATTTTCATCGTCCTCCATTCTTGTACTGATCGTCATGCCATCGCCTTCGGACAGGCAGATGGTCTCTAATTTATCATGATGCATCAACGTATATAAATATTCCCGCATTCTCGCATGAATCGTGCGGTCGCGCCGCGTGACGGCAAAGCGGGATTCCAATACATCCCGGTCATGCAGCACATTGTCCGAGATCAACACCCCTCCCGGCTCCAGCAATGTGATCACATTAGGAAGGAAATTCAAATACTGCCCTTTGGCGGCATCCATAAAGATAAAATTATACGTTTTTCCTTCTTCACATAACTGTTGCAGCACATCGACCGCGTCGCCTTCTAACAATTCGATCTGCCCGGTCTTGTCATGCTTTTCCAGATTTTTCCTTGCCTCGACAAGACGCATTTCTACTTTTTCTATCGTTGTGATCTTCGATGTCTCCGGCAGACAATGCCGCATAAACAGAGCCGAATATCCGATCGCCGTTCCCACTTCCAGCACTCTTGCCGGCTTTTTTGTCTTTAAAAGATACCGCAGGACATCGCGTGTAGCACGACGAATAATAGGCACCTCAGTACGAAGTGCCTCTTTTTCCAACGCATTCAAATACTCCGGATAATCCGGTCGAAGTGAATCAAAATACACTTCTACTCTCTGTTCATCCATCATTTTACTTCCTTTACGATCTCGTCTAAAATCTCATCATACGTCATACTCGTATTCAGCGTATACGTTTTTGCCTGAACGATGCTCTTTTTTCCCATCGACAATTTCAGGCGTATATAAAAGGAATAGGCATTTGCCACAAGTCCTTCGGATTCCAGATTTTTGGACACAGTAAAAAGGTCGTCCGACTCTGCCACCACAAAACTTTTGTCATGACCGGGCGGCGCCTCTGCGATCACGTCTCCAAATACTTCATTGGCAAAAGAATAGGTGCCGCGGCAGGCATTGACTGCCACAAACAAAACGATACTGTACAAAACGAGATTCAGTACAAAAATCAGGATTCCACGGATCAAAAACAATGCCGTCGTTCCTCTTCGTTCCGATTTTTCCGTCATACTGCCGCGCCTCCTTTCTTTCGCTGTCTATCGCATTCCCAAGTGGGATATTTCCAATTTTTACCTCTTATTATACTTCCATAATGATCGGAAGAATCATCGGATTTCTCTTCGTCTTTTTCCAAAGGAAATCATTGAGAGAATCTTTGATCTCGGATTTAATCTTGCCCCAATCCGTAATTCCGCGGTCAAACAGACGTTCCAGCGCAATATTTACAATTTCCAGACATTCGTCCATCAGATTTTCTGCCTCTCGCACATAGACGAATCCTCGCGAAACGATGTCCGGTCCGGCAAGAACCTGTCCGGAACCATGCTCCATCGTCAATACCACGACAAGCAGTCCGTTTTCTGACAAATGCTGACGGTCGCGAAGTACGATATTTCCGACGTCGCCGACACCAAGTCCATCTACCATGATACCCTGCGCCTGCACTTCGCCGACGATCTTCGCACTGTCTTCTTTTAATTCCAGTACATTTCCGGATTTCATGATAACAACATTTTCCTTTGGAATGCCCATCTCCTGCGCCAGTTCTCCGTGGCGTAACAGATGACGGTATTCTCCATGAACCGGGATCGCAAATTTCGGACGTACCAGCGAATAGATCAATTTCAATTCTTCCTGGCATGCATGTCCGGATACGTGCGCATCCTGGAATATAACTTTTGCGCCCTTCATGGACAATTCATTGATTACCTTCGATACACTCTTTTCGTTACCCGGGATCGGATTCGAACTAAAGATAACCGTATCTCCCGGTTTGATCGTAACTTTGCGGTGGATGGAAGCCGCGATACGAGACAATGCTGCCATCGCCTCTCCCTGACTTCCGGTCGTTACAAGTACGATCTGATCATCGGGATAATTTTTCATCTCTTCAATGCTGATGATAATGTTGTCCGGTGCCTGTATATAGCCAAGTTCAACTGCCGTATTGATAATATTTACCATACTTCGTCCTTCGACGATCACTTTACGGCCATGTTTTCTCGCAGAATTAATAATCTGCTGTACACGGTCTACATTCGACGCAAACGTAGCGACGATAATACGGCTCTTTTCATTTTCATCAAAAATCGTATCAAATGTCTTTCCAACCGTTCTCTCGGACATCGTAAAGCCCGGTTTTAATACATTGGTACTGTCTGCCATCAACGCAAGCACACCTTTTTTACCGAGTTCGCCAAAGCGGGCAAGATCAATGCTGTCGCCATAAACCGGTGTATAATCCACCTTAAAATCTCCGGTGTGTACAATCACACCAGCCGGTGTGTAAATAGCAAGAGCGGCAGAATCCGCGATACTATGGTTTGTACGGATAAATTCAATACGGAAATCTCCAAGATTGATATACTGTCCATATGATACTACTTTTCTTCTCGTCACACCCATGAGGTTGTGTTCTTTTAATTTATTTTCAATGATCGCCATCGTCAGGTTTGTCGCATAGATCGGAACATTTAACTCTTTCAAAACATATGGCAATGCTCCGATATGGTCTTCGTGTCCATGTGTGATAACCAATCCTTTTACTTTATCTCTGTTGTCCTGCAGATATGTGATATCCGGGATTACCAGATCAACTCCTAACATATCATCTTCCGGGAATGCCAGTCCGCAGTCCACTACAATAATACTTTCTTCCGTCTCAAAAGCCGTAATATTCATACCAATCTGTTCCAAACCACCCAAAGGTACGATACGCACTCTCTCATTTCCTGTTTTTACTTTTTTACTCAAAATTACACCTCTCTGTTCTCTTTATGATAATTCAACATCTTCCAATAACTCTTCGAAATATTTTGATATAATGCGCAGTTCTTCCTCGTCTTCTACAATATCATACAGTACGCTGTCATTTTCTTCTTCTACTGCGCGCAAGATCAATGAAATCTCTTCGTCATCTGCTTCTTCGTTTTCTTCCTGTGCCGGATCCACATTGGATACGAGCAAATATTGTCTTCCGGCGATATCCGCTTTTTCCCACACAAAAAAAGCATCCTCACTGCCATCCTCAGCGGTGAGCATAATTGTACCATCGTTTGCCATGGTTTCCTCCTTTTTACTTTTGTAAAGAATCCAAATATCCTTGTAAAATAAACGTTGCGGCAATCTTATCTACGTATTGTTTGCGGTTTTCACGGCGCACATTGCCCTCTTTCAGCACTTCCATCGCAGATACGGTTGACAACCTTTCATCCCAAAAGATCACTTCCAAACCGGTTCTCTTTTCCAATTTTTCCTTGAATTCCTCTGTTTTCTGAACGCGCTCTCCTGACGTATTGTTCATATTTTTCGGCAGTCCAAGCACGATTTTTTCCACTTCATATTCTGCGATCAGCGCCTCAATTCTTGCCAGTGTCTGACGCAGTTTTGTCTCACTTTTTCTCTTTATCACTTCTACGGGCTGTGCCGTAAGCAGAAGTCCGTCACTGACAGCGACTCCTACCGTCACAGAACCATAGTCAAGTCCCATAATTCTCAATTCACTTATTTCCTTAAATTATTCTCGATATAATCTTCCAAAAACAACTCGATGATCTCATCGCGCTCTGCACGCATAATCAAACTGCGAGCTCCTTTATGACTGGTAATATAAGTCGGGTCTCCACTCATCAGATAACCGACGATCTGGTTTACCGGATTGTATCCTTTTTCTGTCAATGCTTCATATACGGAAGCGATGATCTCACGTACATCATAATCTTTTTCCAAGTCTACTTTAAATAATTGTGTGTTGCCATTCTCTTGCTGCATTCTCTCTTCTTACTCCTTTCAGACTCCCTTTGTTATCACCGTACTCATCAAAACATTACTTTTATTTTAATATATGTGTGGTAAAATCGCAACCCATTTTTTGAAATTTACAAAATATTTTCTTTCTCTGCCACAAACGTTACCATCTGATTTTCTTCATATTTTGTCGTTTCAACCGGGACACCAAACCGTACATAACGCTCATTATGTCCGGTAAGATAGGACGTTCCATCAATTTTTTGAATTTCTTCAAAAAGTACGGTCACTTCTTTGCCGATGAAATACTGGCGGTAATTTTGCTTCAACTGCTCGACATCCCGAATCAGGATTTCACTGCGACGGTGTTTCTCCTGTGCCTCCACCTGATCTTCCATCTTCGCCGCTCTCGTGCCGGTTCGCTCACTGTAAGGAAAGACATGGATATCTGCCAGTTCCGCTTCTTTTACAAAAGCTCTCGTCGTCTCAAAATCTTCGGTCGTCTCCCCAGGGAAGCCCACAATAACGTCGGTTGTAATTGCCGGGTGCTCATAAAATTCACGGATCTGCTCACATTTTTCCAAATATTCTACAGCTGTATAATGTCGATTCATCCGTTTTAACGTAATATCACATCCACTCTGTAAGGATAAATGAAAATGTGGGCAAAATTTGGTTACTTTTTTCAATTCATTCAAAAATTCATCACAGATAATGCGTGGTTCCAGCGATCCTAAGCGGATTCGCTCGATTCCGTCAATCGTATCAATTTTTTTCATCAATTCAACCAATGGCTGTCCTTTTAGTTCCACAAACTGCTTGTAAGGAGAACGGTCTACCCCATACGAAGACAAATGAATTCCTGTGAGAACCACTTCTTTAAATCCTTGCGCTGCATACTTTTTGACTTCTTCGATCACATCGTCTTCCTCGCGGCTTTTCAACTGTCCGCCGCCACGCACATAAGGAATCAAACAATACGTACAGAACTGGTTGCAGCCATCTTGAATTTTAATGTATTTTCTGGTACGGTCCTCGATCGGACTGCTCTCATGAGCCTTTTCCTGCTGCTTTGCATCGTAATTTCCTTTTTCTTCCACTTTCCATGACGGACGGTGTTCTTTCACATAGTCTAAAACCTGCAAAGCAATCGAGGCTTTGTCGCGATTGGCAAATACCACATCGATGGTGTCATCGTCTTCCAGCTGCGCTTTCCCGCTTTCCGCATAACACCCCGTCGCAACGACGATACTTTCCGGATTCAGACGTCTGGCACGGTGAAGCATCTGGCGGGATTTTCGGTCTGCAATATTGGTAACAGTGCACGTATTCACGATATAAACATCTGCCTTTTCTTTAAACGGAACAACCGTTACATGATTTGCCTCAAAATCCGCCTCCATCTTTTCTGTCTCATAAAAATTTACTTTACATCCCAGGGTCAAAAACGCCACTTTCATCGTCGTTGTTTTCCTCCATTCTACATTTTGCACAATTTTTTGATTAATTTTCTATACTTGTGGTTGATTTTTTCTATTGACATAATTTGCGCGACATAATACTATAATACATGAAGGAAGAAATTCCTTTCCAGAAAAAATTTTCAAAAAAGGAGGAACAAATTATGAAAACAGTAAAAATTTCTTTAAACTCCATTGACAAAGTAAAGGCATTTGTAAACGAAGTAACAAAGTTTGATGCTGAATTTGACTTGGTTTCCGGAAGATATGTAATCGACGCAAAATCCATCATGGGTATTTTCAGTCTTGACTTGTCTAAGCCGATTGACTTGAACATCCATAGTGAAAATGACGTAGATGCGATCTTGGAGAAATTACAGCCATTTATCGTCTAATCCGACATCAGGTTACATCGTCTCGGTAATTTACCGAGACTGTCTATGGGGAACAAAAAGTACAATGTGGGGACTGTGCATCTTACAGAGATACAGTCCTTTTTCTTGCTCTTTTTCCTCTTTAAAAATCTCCCACCCTGTTTTTTATTCTTCTGAATCCGGTGAAACTTTTATGATCTCGCGTGTTGTCACCGCTGTCTCAAACATTTCATCAATTTTTTCCGAAAGATGTGTCTCGGATTTTTCGATGCGCTCCAGATCCGGTTTGGTAACCGGGTGTTTTGCCACAAAGGTGGTACAACAGTCTTCGTATGGCAGAATCGAAGTTTCAAATGTATTGATCTTTTCTGCAATATCGATGATATCCTGCTTATCAAAAGCAATGACCGGACGGAATACCGGCATCGTGCAGACTGCATTGGTTGCTACCAGACTCTGCATTGTCTGGCTTGCCACCTGGCCTACGCTTTCTCCGGTGATCAACGACAGACATCCTGTCTCTTTTCCGATATATTCTGCAATTTTCATCATATAACGGCGCATAATGATCGTCAGTTCATCATGCGGGCATTTGTCATAAATATACATCTGAATATCCGTAAAGTTTACTACGTGAAGCGTGATCTCTCCCGCATATTCACTGACTAATTTTGCCAGATCAACAACTTTCTGTTTTGCACGCTCACTTGTGTAAGGCGGTGCATGAAAATACACAGCTTCAATCTTGACACCACGTTTTGCCATCATATAACCGGCTACCGGGCTGTCAATTCCCCCAGAAAGAAGAAGCATGGATTTGCCACTGGTTCCGACCGGCATTCCGCCCGGTCCCTTAATACTGCTCACATACACATACGCGCGATGGCGGATCTCTACGTTGACAGAAACTTCCGGATGATGCACATCCACCGACGCATTTGGCATATGGTCAAGGATATATTCTCCCGTCGCACGGCAGATCTCCGGACTTGTCATTGCATAGCTTTTGTCACTTCTTTTTGCAAAAACTTTAAATGTAAATGGTTTGTCTCCAATCTCTTCTTTCATGTGTTCCAAAAGTTCTTTGCAGACCGTCTCAAACGACTTGTCTTCCACGAGAACAACCGGGCAGATGTGTGCGATACCAAAACATTTCGTTAAATTCTCAATCACTTCGTCAAAATCAAACTCGCTTTTTGCCTCCACATAGATGCGTCCGTTTTCTTTTTCTACCAGGAACTCACCTTCGCAGCGTGCGAGTTTTTCAATCACGCGGTCGCGCAGGGCATCCTCAAAAATGTAACGGTTTTTTCCTTTAATTCCAATCTCGGAATATTTGATCAAAAATGCTTTTACCATGATTACCTCTTTTCTTATCTTCTAACATAACGCCGTAACACCGGCAATAATTCTTTTAACTGTTCCACTGTATAATCTAATTCTTCAATTGTAGTATAAACTGAAAAACTAAATCGTATCGTTGATTCCAGCAACTTGTCCGGCACTCCGATCGCCTGCAGCGTCGAACTGATCCCCGGATGATTGGAGGAGCAGGCAGAGCCGGAAGACACATAAACACCGCGGTCTTCGAGAGCATGAAGCAATACTTCACTTCCTACGCCTTCAAAACTTGCACTGACAACATGCGGCGCACACTCTCGCAATTCCGGCGTAACCGCATGAACAGTGACTTTGTCAATCTCTTCCAGTTTTTGGATGAGATGCGCTTTGCATTCATACATCTGCGATACTTTGGCGAGATGATCTTCGTACATCTTCTTTGCCGCGAGTCCCAGTCCTGCGATTCCCGGCACATTCTGGGTTCCGGAACGCCGTCCGTTCTGCTGACCGCCCCCGTGAATGATCGGATGCATTTTTACGCCATCTGCCACATATAAAAATCCGGTTCCTTTTGGTCCATGGATTTTATGTCCGCTGACCGAAAGAAGATCGATCTTTAATTTTGCCGGTGCGATCTTCATCTTGCCATATGCCTGAATCGCATCCACATGAAACAGGATAGCCGGATCATATTCTTTTATCGTCTTTCCGATTCCCTCGATATCGAGAACGGAACCAATCTCATTGTTTACCATCATCGTCGAAACCAGGATCGTATCCGGACGAAGCGCTTCCTTCAGATCCTCCCATGAGATATGTCCCATCGAATCTACCGGAAGGTAGGTTACTTCAAATCCAAACTGCTGCTCCAGATACAGACACGGTTCATACACTGCCGCATGTTCAAAGCAGGTGGTAATAATATGCTTTCCGCGACGTTTGTTGGCAAGTGCGGTTCCGATCAATGCCTGATTGTTACTCTCCGTTCCGCCGGAAGTAAATATAATATTTTTTCGTTTACACTTTAACGTCGCTGCAATCGCATCTGCCGCTTCGCGGATATACTTTTCCGCCTCCACTCCCTTTCCATGCAGGGAGGACGGATTTCCATAATCCTCGCACATCACTTTCGTCACTAATTCTGCCACTTCCGGAAACGCTTTCGTCGTAGCCGCATTGTCTAAATATGCTTCCATTTTCTATTTCCTCACTTATTTTCTTCCATGCGAAACATCATCACTGACAACAATGCCAGTCCTGCCGTCTCAGTACGTAAAATCCGTTTCCCAAGGGAAATCGGCTCAATCCCCTGCTGTATGGCACGCTCGACTTCTCCGCGTTCAAACCCGCCTTCCGGTCCGATAAAAATGCCAATCTCCGCAGCTTCCGTAATATTTTTCAAAACCTGTTTGGTCGCTTCCATGTCATCAAAAAGTTCGTATGGTATTACATTTTTTTCCAGTTCTCCTGCCATTTCCAAGGCTTTTCCAAAATCTACCACTTCATGAACTTCCGGAATTATTCCTCTTCCGCTCTGTTTTGCCGCCGCCTCGGCAATCGCCTGCCAGCGGCTCACTTTTTTTGCCGCTTTCTTTTCATCCAGTTTTACGACCGCGCGTTTTGTGCGCACCGGTACAATCTCATAAGCACCGAGTTCTACCGCTTTTTGTATGATCCATTCCATCTTATCGGCTTTGGGAAGCGCCTGAAACAATACCAGTTTTGACGGCAGTTCCGTCTGCACCGGCCGTTCCTCTTCAATCACAAGTTCGACGCTCTCCGGCTGAAAAGATTCGATGGCACAGAGATAATCCACGCCTCGGCCCGCCGATATGACAAGTTTTTCGCCTTCTTTCATACGCAGTACATTGGCAATGTGGTTCACATCATCCCCTGTAATCTGCGCATATCCATCCCAAATCTGCTCGAGTGGTACAAAAAAATGATACACGTTATTTCCTCCATATTTACCGCAAAGAGCACAAGCATTGTACATGCCTGTGCTCATAACTCTTCATGAAAATAATGGTTGTCTTTACAGAAAGAAACCTTATCCCAAAAGTCCGTATTTGTTATACAGTGACGTTCCGGAATTCAATGTCAGCTGATTGGATGCCAGCTGGTAAAATCCATTTGCTTTCGTCGATAACCGGGAAGCATATCCGGATGCTCCACTGAAAAAGTTCTTGATATCGCTTGTCGAAGCTTCTTTGAACTTCTTTTCATCGATGGTAAGTGTCTGATCGTCTTCAATCGTAATGCCGATCTTATTCCACTGTGCCTCATGGGCTTTCGTATCATTTACCATCCATGTACGGCTCTGTGAAATGCTCACAAGATCACTCTTTCCGGTCTGTTTTGCCAGGGAATTGTAAGTATTTACCAGATCTTTCACTTTGCTGTAAACGGCATCGCCGGATGTCTTATCATAATCTATCGCTGTCACGGCATCTGCTGCTTTTTTCATCTGATCCGCTTCGCTTTTGATGTTTGACAATGCTTCATCGCTTGTCGAAGTCTTCAATTTGCTGATCTTATCATTGATCGTATTCAAATATTCTTCGGATGAACTGTTCTTACCGGAACTGCTCGTCTTATCTGTCGAAGATGTCTGCTTTGCATAATACGATTTCAGCATCTTTGTGTAGACACCGCTCCGCATGAGACTAAGATCTCCAAAATTGGAAGCAGATAAAAAGCTGCCTGCGGAAACACTTGACTTCGAACCAAACAATGTATTTGCTATCATCGAATTCATACTAACATTCATACCGATCGACTCCTTTCGATTTCATACATCGTTCCTTCTATACCTATTATCGTCTATTATAACAGATATGTAAAGTCTTTTCCATATATTTTTTTCATTCCGTGAACAATGGCTTCACGTTCGCTGTAATGATGCTTCACTCCGTTGATCTCCTGGTATTCCTCGTGGCCTTTTCCAAGAAGCACGATCATATCGCCCTTTTCGGCATGTTCCAGAGCATACGCCACGGCTTCTTCCCGATCCGGGATCACGACATAATTGCCATCGCTTTTTGCCATTCCGACTTTGATATCTTCGATAATATCCATCACGTCTTCGCGGCGTGGATTGTCGCTTGTGATAACAGCAAGTTCACACATTTTTCCGATGACTTCTCCCATCTCGTAGCGGCGTACTTTGCTTCGGTTTCCACCGCATCCAAACACAGCGATAATGCGGTTTGGCTTGTATTCTCTAAGTGTAGAAAGCACACTTTCCGAGCTTACCCCATTGTGGGCAAAATCGATCAATACAGAAAATTCATCCGATACCGGCATCGCCTCTACACGGCCGCGGACTTTCACGTGCTCAAGGGCATGCAGAATGATTTCTTTTGGCATGTTCATTGCCACTCCCGTGCAGGCAGCACACAGGGCATTGTAAATGTTAAAGCGGCCCGGAAGTCCGACTACGACATCGCCTTCCAGAAGACCTGACGCATGGAATTTCATGGACAGATCGCCGCCCTGCGTCACATGTTCGATATCGCTTCCCTTGACATCTGCTTCTTTCTCGACACCAAAGGTAAGAAGTTCACATGTCGCATTTTTAATAATATCTTCATAATGCGGATCATCTTTATTGATAATTCCCACTTTGCAGTGTTCAAACAATTTCGCCTTACAGGAAAGGTATTCTGCGAAATCTTTGTGCTCGCCGGGCCCGATGTGGTCCGGAGAAATGTTGGTAAATACTCCGTAATCAAATTCGATACCGGCAACACGATCCATCTTGATTCCCTGCGAAGAAACCTCCATTACCATATATTCGCAGCCATTTTCCACCATCATGGCAAACAGTTTCTGAAGTTCATAGGATTCCGGCGTCGTGTTTTCCGTCACAATTGCTTTTCCCTTCATAAAAGCGCCAATTGTTCCGATAATTCCGACCGTTTTTCCGGATTTTTCAAGAATATCACGAACCATCGTTTCCGTCGTCGATTTTCCTTTGGTTCCGGTAATTCCGACTGTGATCATTTTTTTCGCCGGATAGCCGAAATACGCTGCCGACATCAAGCTCAATGCTTCTCTTCCATTTTTTACCAAAACAACTGTAACATCTTTCTCTTCCACTTCCACACGTTTTTCCACAACGACAACGCCTGCTCCCTGTGTAACCGCGCTGTCGATAAATTTGTGTCCATCCACAACCGTGCCTTCAATCGCAACAAACATCACATCTTTTTTCACTTTTCGTGAATCGTACGCGATATCTGCCACCTCTTTGTCAAGTGACCCTTGAAGCACTTCGTAATTTACCTCTGCAAGAACCTGTTCCAGTTTCATAATCTGCCTCCTGTCTGGCACGCCCGTGCCGCTTTGACTGCCTTATGCGAAAAACCGATTGTTCAATATACGGTCTTTTAAAAATTTATATGCCCGCTTTGACAATTTTCTCCGCATCTGGCGCTTCACTTTTGCCCGATTAATATGTTTCTTTGTCATTTTCACCTGTGCTTTCGTACACGTAGCAGAAAATGTCATAATCCGTTCTGCGTGCTTATTACGGCTCCATTTTTTCCAAAGCGGCTGCTGTACAGAATCCGCTTCGGTCGTGTTCGGATTACCGGTATATAAAAAGCGTTTCATATACCCACGCATCACCTGTGATAGCTGTTCTCTTCCCGGTTTGTTTTTCTTATTATAAATGGAATCGCTTGTATCCTTTTCCCCGCGTTTGTAACGGTTCAGTAAAAAGTCCACATCCATTCCATGGATTGCTCCGACATATCTGGCATAATTTTCAGACGTTACGCTGGCACTCTCGCCCCATTGGAAGCGGTATGTGTAAATGTCAGAATGATACGGATCAATCGCTATTTTGGATGCCAATTTTTCCAAATAAAAGGAACTCTGCAGCTCACTTCCATAAGTTTTGGCAATTTTTAACATTCTGTAAAACTGTTTCCGATTGCGAAACGTCTTCGGTCGCTTTGTCAATATGCGCTGCATGCTTTTATATGACATGTTGGCAAATTCAGAACGGTTTGTCGCGATGATCATCGGAACACGGTGATATCCGCCGTACTCCAGGCAGTCAAATCCATCTTTTGGTATGACCGTTCCATCACGGAAACATTGCGGGAAATTCGTCAGACGAAGTCCGGAACTTCCTGCCATCTTCTTAATCTCTTTATCGCTGAGCGAATACAATATTTTTTTCTTCTTTTTCGCAGACATCCGTTTCACATAGCGGAGTGCCCGTTTTTTCTTTGAAAATCGTCCACGGCGAACGAGAATTTTTGCCAGTTTTTCATCGGTCCATTTTCTTCCTTCCTGCTTACTGCAGGTCGTCATTCCGCCACTGAAACTCACTACCTTATGGAACAATCCCGTCATGATCGGCGATATCATCACATTCAGACTATCTCTGGCACCCGCCGAGAAACCGGAAAGTGTCACATTGGACGCATCCCCGCCAAACGCACCGGCATTATCACGCACCCATTCAAGTGCCAGTTTAATATCTAACATCGCGAAATTTCCGCTGTCTGTATATTTATTTCCGGTCTTCAATGCCTCAGACTGAAGCCAGCCAAATACTCCCTGCCGAAACTCAACCGAAACAACGATCACATCCGTTTCGTCTACAAATGTAGAAAAGTTCATATTCGGCGTTCCCCCGACGTTTCCACCGCCGTGTAGAAAGACCATGACCGGAACTGCCTTGGAAAGATTTTTCGGACGATATACATTTAAAAACAGGGCATCGTCTCCCTTTGCCTTTCTGGCTTTTGTGCATTTTTTTATGCCCTGCCAGGACGCAACTGCCGTCGGTGCACTCCATCGTTTTGCTGTTCCATACGGGATTCCCATATAACGGAATGATTTTTTGCCCTGCACTCCGGCGATTTCTCCCGCATTTAATTTTACATATTTTGAATTTTCAAGGTTGACCGCAGGTGTCGGTGCTGGCATCGGTGTCGCTGCCAGACCGCTTCCCGTCATTGCTGACGGGCTCACTGCCGCACCGCTCACAGCTCCGCCGCTGACTGCCTGTGCTTTCTTGTCAGAATTTTCTCCGGCTGCTTTCGGATGACCTGTCATTCCCCATACAAATATAGTTGCCAGTAACATCATCACCCCAGACCATGCAAAAATTCTTTTATTCATCGTATCTTTTCCTCATTCATTTTTTATCAAAACAATTTCCGTTTTTTAATCTAATAATCCAAGTTTTTCGATTGCATGCGCGATTCCATCTTCCATCACGCCATCCGTCACCAATGTCACTTTATCGAATAAAATAGGATTTCCGCTTCCCATCGCAACGGACGTATTGACGCAGGCAAGCATCGAAACATCATTTGCGCTGTCGCCAAAACCAATCGTATCTTCCTTGTCGATCAAAAGCATTTCACACACTTTTTCAATGCCTGTTGCTTTGGAAATTCCTTTCGGAATCACCTCATAAAAGGTCGGATCTCGCTCGATAAAATCAAACTTCATCTCGTATTTTTTACGAAAAGCTGCCATATCCGACGACTCATCAAACCACAATGCCATCTTATCAAAAGAAAATTCTTCATCCCAGTAACATTGCGTACGTGCGGTAAAACTTCCGTTTTCTGTAAATATGGAAACCACTTTCGGCATCCAGTAATCGCGGCGGAATGCCGAACAGTCCTTTCCTTCCAGCACGCCGTCAATATGATATTTTTCCAGATCTTTTATGATCTCTTTTTGTAGTTCCATCGGCAGTGTATGATGATACACTTCTTTGCCTTCCATCTCAATATAGGTTCCACAGCCCCCGATCAATCCATCAAATCCCAGATCCACGACATCTTGTGGAATGATTGCCAGGCAGCGCCCGGAGCAGATAAAAAGCAGATGCCCCTTCTCTTTCGCCGCAGCCAGTGCCTTTTTCGCACTTTCCGGCACTACATCCGTTTCTTCATCTATCAAGGTTCCATCAATGTCAAAAAATAAGATTTTCTGTTTCATCGTCTGTTAGTTCCTTTCTTCCATATCCTGATATTCTTTGTGCTTTCCGACAAATTTATACGCAGGACGAATGATTTTTCCATCGTTGACACGTTCTTCCAGTCGATGCGCGCACCAGCCGGAAATACGTGAAATCGCAAAAATTGGTGTAAACAATTCTCTCGGAATTCCAAGCATAGTATATACAAATCCACTGTAAAAGTCAACATTGGCGCAGACCGGTTTGTAAAGATGACGTTTCTTCATCAGAAGTCTCGCTGCCACTTTTTCTACCGTCTCATATAATTTAAACTCATCCCGAAGTCCTTTGACCTCGGAAAGTTTTTTCGCATATTTTTTAAGCACGACCTCTCGCGGATCGGATTCGGTGTATACCGCATGTCCCATTCCATAGATCAATCCACTGCCATCGAATGCTTTTTTATCAAGAATCTTTGCCAGATACTCGGTGATCGCTGCCTTATCTTTCCAGTCCGGACAATGCTCTTTGATATCATCGAACATCTGCAGCACTTTCAGATTGGCTCCTCCGTGGCGAGGTCCTTTCAATGAACCGATCGATGCGGAGATTGCCGAATACGTATCGGTTCCGGAAGATGTCACAACATGATTCGTAAAGGTCGAGTTATTACCACCGCCGTGCTCGGCATGAAGTACCAGTGCCACATCAAGAACTTTTGCCTCTAGCGGTGTAAATTTTCCATCCGGACGGATCATCTGCAGAATATTTTCTGCTGTCGACATCGACTTGTCCGGCGTACGGATCACAAGGGCATCATCAAATTTAAAATGCCGGTAGGAATGATACGCATATACGGAAATAATTGGCAATTTACTAATAAGCTGCAAAGACTGGCGCAGTACATTTGGCACGGAAATATCATCCGGGTTTTCGTCATACGAATACAAAGTCAGCACACTTTTCTGCAAGGCATTCATCAGGTTTTCACTCGGTGCCTTCATAATGACATCGCGGACAAAATGAGCGGACAATTCCTGAAGACTTGATAATATATTTTTAAAACTCTCAAACTGCTCCGGTGTCGGCAGTTCCCCAAAAAGAAGCAGATAGGTCGTCTCTTCAAACGCATATCGTTTATTCTGATAACTCTTTATAAGGTCTTCCACATCATATCCCTGATAGTAAAGTTTTCCCGGCCCCGGAACTTTATTGCCGTCCTCGTCGTACTGATACGAAACGACATCCGCGATCTCGGTCAGTCCGGTCAATACCCCTTTTCCATTGGAATCACGAAGTCCACGTTTGACATCGTAATCCTCATATAAATGCTGACTGATCTTACCGGATAACATACAATAGTTTACCAGATCATCAAATTGTGTATTTAAGTCCCCATCTAACTGCATCATTGATTTATTGTCCATTTCTGCGCCTCCTTTTGGTACGTTATATTGTTTTGCCATCCTAAGACGTGTAAAAGCGTACAAGTCACTTGAAAATGCGACCGTACGCTTTTATATTGTAACATATTTATGAGGAAATTGCAAACTACAACTACTCATTTCCTTTTTCATGCTTTCCGCGGATCGAATACACTACCCAGTCGGCAATATTTGTTGCATGATCTCCGATCCTCTCAAGATATTTGGCGATCATCAGGATGTCTGTCGCCTTCTCACCTATTTCGGTATTTTTGTTAATGAGTTTAATAATCTGCGTCTTGATACTGTCGAAGCAGTCATCTACCTGATCATCCATATAGATGACTTTCGTCGCCAAATCATCGTCTTTATTGACAAAGGCTCCGATGCTCTTTTCTACCATCTGCATCGTGATTGCTGACATTTCCTGAATCGGAGCAAGATCGATCGTTCCACCCACTTCTGCCATAGACACCGTAATCTCAGCGATGTCTGCTGCCTGATCTCCAATTCTTTCCATATCCGTGATCATTTTAAGTGCGGAACTGATCAATCGGAGATCCCGCGCTACCGGCTGCTGCTGAAGCAGAAGTTTCATGCAGATGCTTTCGATATCACGTTCTTTGTGATCGATCTCCAGATCAAAGGTAATCGTTTCTTTCGCTGTCTTCAGGTCTTTGTTTAAAAGGGCATCTACCGCCATCTCGATCGCACGGCAGATCAGGCTTCCCATCTCGATCATTTCATCATTTAATGTCTCTAACTGTCGGTCAAATCGGTTTCTCATATCATCCAAACCTCCCTGTGATATAATCTTCTGTTCTTTGGTCTTTTGGCATGGAAAAGAGCTGATCGGTCTTTCCGCTTTCTATGATCTCTCCTAAAAGGAAAAATACGGTGCGGTCTGAAATACGTGTCGCCTGCTGCATGTTATGCGTTACCATGACGATCGTATATTTGTCTTTTAATTCAATCGCAAGATCCTCAATTTTTGACGTAGAAATCGGATCCAGCGCCGATGTCGGCTCATCCATCAAGATAACTTCCGGATCTACAGCAAGGGCTCTTGCGATGCAGAGGCGCTGCTGCTGTCCACCGGAAAGTCCCAGCGCACTCTTTTTCAAACGATCTTTGAGTTCGTCCCAGATTGCCGCCTGACGAAGGGATGTCTCCACGATTTCATCCAATTTTGCTTTATTGCGGATTCCATGCGTACGCGGTCCATACGCGATATTATCATATACGCTCATCGGAAATGGGTTTGGTTTCTGAAATACCATGCCCACTCTTTTCCTCAGAACATTGATGTCCATATTCCCATAAATATCTTCTTGATCCAATCGCACGCTTCCGGTAATCCGGCATCCCTCAACCAAGTCATTCATACGGTTTAAACATTTCAAAAATGTCGATTTTCCACATCCGCTTGGCCCGATAAATGCGGTAATTTCATGCTCTGGAATATCAAGTGCGATTTCTTTTAATGCATGAAAATCCTGATAATATAGATCAAGATGATCAATTTCAAATTTATTCATTGTCTTCTCTCCTAATACTTATTTATTTTCTTTGCCACAAATGTGGATCCTAAGTTAATCAACATTACGATAACAAGCAACACTACAGCTGTAGCATACGCCTGATCCATATACAATCCTTCACTGGAAAGTGAATACATGTGAACCGCCAGTGTTCGTGTCGATGAAAATATATTTTTCGGCATCTCCGCTACGGTTCCTGCAGTGTAGATCAACGCTGCGGTCTCTCCTACGATTCGTCCCATCGCCAGGATAATTCCTGAAGAAATTCCCGGTATCGCCGGTGGAAGAACGATGCGGAATACGGTTCGTAATTTTCCTGCCCCAAGTCCAAAACTTCCTTCTCGAAATGAATCCGGCACTGCCAAAAGCGCCTCTTCTGTCGTTCGCATAATAACCGGTAAGACCATGATCGATAATGTCAATGCTCCTGCTAACAACGACAATCCCATCTTACATGTTGTCACGAAAAACAACATACCAAACAATCCATAAACGATGGATGGGATTCCGGTCAATGTCTCTGCCGTAATACGCACAATTTCTACGATCTTATTGCCTTTTTTCGCATATTCTACCATGTAAATAGCCGCGCCGATCCCAAATGGAATCGCGATCACAAGGGCAAGTATCGTCATCCATATCGTGTTGATCAATGCCGGCAGCATCGACGCATTTTCGGTCGTATAATGCCAGGCAAATAATTTTGGTGTCAGATTCGGAATTCCATTGATGAGAATATATCCGATCAAAAATCCCAGCGAAACTACCGTAAATATTACGGAAATTGCAATCAGCACAAAGAATACGAAGGAAACCGGATGCTTTATGCTGTTTTTCAATTTTTGCGAGGCGGATTGAATATTAATATTTTCTCCTGCTTTCTGCATCATTTATTCCTCCGTTTCATCACTGAAAATAGTAAGTTTATGATTAAAACAAAGACAAACAAAACCACGCCGGTAGCAATCAATGCCTCACGATGAAGATCCTGTGCATATCCCATCTCGATTGCGATATTTGTCGTCAATGTCCGGACTCCCTGCAAAATTCCCTTTGGCATACGTGGCTGGTTTCCTGCAATCATAATAACCGCCATCGTCTCACCGATCGCTCGTCCGATACCGAGGATCACACCTGCCATGATTCCGGATTTTGCCGCCGGTAATGTGGCAAAAAATACACTTCGTATCGGATCGGCTCCAAGTGCCAGAGAGCCTTCATAATAACTTTCCGGCACTGCCCGGATCGCGGATTCGGACACTCCGATAATCGTCGGAAGGATCATCAATCCCAAAAGAATCGATGCGGTCAAAATACCGGTTCCATCTCCTACGGCATGAAGTGCGTCCGTCAACTCACGAACCATCGGTACGATCACGACTAAGCCAAAGAAACCATAAACAACAGAAGGAATGCCGGCAAGCAGATCAATCGCCTGCTTCAGATATGGATATATCTTCTTCGGGCAAAACTTTGCCATAAATACGGCGGTAAAGATTCCCACCGGCACCCCGATGATAATCGCTCCCACAGTAACGTAGATACTTCCTAATATCATCGGAAGAATTCCGTAAATATCATTGCCCGGTTTCCATTTCTCCCCGGCAAGGAATTTGAAAACTCCAATTTTTGCCATTCCCGGTATTCCGTTTGCAAAGAGAAATACACAGATCAGAATTACCGCTAAGATGGACACACATGCTGCCAGCAAAAATAAGATTTCCATTCCCTTTTCTTTCCACTGTTTCATACTAACTCTCCATTCCGGGGCAGATTATTTCACATCTGCCCAGCTTGTAATATCACCGGTGTAAATACCTTTTACTGTATCTGTGCTGATGTCATCAACTGTGTTTGCTTTGTTTACTACAACTGCGATTCCGTCAAGTGCGATTGCTGTCGCTTTTACGCCCTGGGAGGTCTCTGTGTCTTTCAATTCACGAGATGCCATACCGATATCGCAAATGCCGCTGATTGCCGATTCTACACCAGTAGTTGAGTCAGATGTCTGGATTTCAATTTCTGCATCCGGATTTACTGCTGTGTAAGCTTCTTTCAGTTTTTCCATAACCGGAGATACGGAAGAAGAACCTGCTACAACAACTTTTCCTTTTGGTTTGCTTCCTGCATAAGCACCATTATCGGAGTTTTTGATGTAACCATTTTTCTCGATAACGTCCTGACCGTCAGAACTCAGGATATAGTCGATAAAGTCTTGTGCCACATCGCTCAAACCGTCTTTTGTCACAATATTAAATGGACGGGAAATTTTGTATGTACCACTCTTAATATTGTCAACGGTTGCTTCGTTTCCATCGATTTTTACTGCTTTTACCGAATCATTCAAAGATCCGAGAGAAATGTAACCGATGGCATATTCATTTCCTGCTACAGTGCTCATCATAACAGATGTGTTATTTGTTACGCTGGCATCTTCGGTCGTGTTATCCACTTTATTGCCGTCCGCATCTTTTTCTTCGATACCAAACAATTCGATAAATGCGCCTCTTGTACCGGATCCATCTTCTCTGGATACAACGGTGATTGCTTTGCTGCTGTCAAATGCTGAACCTGCGTTATCTCCTGTACTTGTTCCTGCGGAATCTCCTGAACTGCTGCCACAGCCTGTCAGGCATCCTGCAATCATTACTGCGCTCAAAACTGTCGCCAATACTTTCTTCATCTTCATAATTGTTTTCCTCCATTTCTATCCCGGACTTCTCGCCGGCATATTCGTCTCATTTTTTCTGATCCGGTCTCTGCCGTGATCATGTTTTACATCTTACGTGTCATTTGTAAAATGTAAAATCACTTTTATGTAAAATCTTTGAAAAATGTAAGTAATCAATATTCCTCACTTTTTTTGATGAGCCACAGGTATCCGCCGACACCTCCGACGGCTACTGTGATCAGGCAGGATGCGGTAAGTGCCAGCTCTCTTGCCTGTGCTGCATGGCTGCAAAAAAGGCTGCTTAAAGTAAACGCAATACTGCCGCCTACTAAAAAGCAACCTATTAATAACATCGTCATAAATAATTCCGGGTTATTGAGATACCACGGTTTTCTTTGTTTTTCGCTCATAATGAATTCCTCCATTCACATCAATAAATCTTTCTTTTCACTCTGATTTCATCATACGATGCAAATGTAAAATTCATAATCATTTTTGTGTAAAATCGAAGAGAAATTCGCGTAAATCTTTTACATTATCGACAACTTTCTCAGCGTCAAAACTCTCCAAAAGTTCTTTATCACGGAATCCCCAGCTTACAAGTACACATGGAAGTCCGCTGGCACAAGCCGTCGCATAATCCACTTCCGAATCTCCGATGTAAACTGCCTCGTCTTTGGTCGATCCCAATTCTTTCAGCGCCGCATAGACCTCATCCGGTGCCGGTTTTCTCTGTCTTCCCTCGGCTTCACCGATCGCCGCACTGACACATCCGGAAAAGTAAATTTCATTTAACTCTTTCACTGCCGCATCATTTTTATTGGAAACAATTGCCAGTTTTGCACCATTTTCTTTCAATTCGTTCATCAGATCCACGACACCGTCATAAGCTCTGGTCTTGATCTGGCAATGATCGGTATAATATGCACGAAACGCTTCAAATGCCTCTTCAAACTGCGGATTTTCTCTGCCCTCCGGCGTCGCACGTTCCATCAGTTTTCCGATGCCATTGCCGACAAACCGGCGGATCTCTTCGAGACTGTGTGTCTTCCATCCAAAACGCTCCATGATGACATTAACGCTGTCACACAAATCCTCCAATGTATTTAATAATGTGCCATCCAGATCAAATATGATCGTCTTGTATCTCATTTTTCATTCCTCCTAACACTTTTCGAATGATGCCTATGGCAATCACCGCCGTCAACACATCGGCACATGCCTGCGTCGCGATAATACCAGTATAACCAAATATCGCATTTAATACAATAAGCAAAATGGCATACAGCACTCCCTGCCGGCTGATTGACAGGACAAATGCCCCTGCGGCACTTCCGACAGACTGGCATACACAGGTCGATACGAGTGTAACTGCCATAAATACCATACCAAGCTGCTGAAACCGAAGCATCATCGCTCCATTCATTATAATATCGGATTGGTTCATAAATATCTTTATAATCGTCGGTGCAAATACACTGATCAAAATCGTAAATACCAGCGCAAGTCCTGCCTCAAACAAATACGCAAACCGTAAAATTTCTTTTAATCTCTTTTTATTTCTTGCTCCATAATTGTAACCGACGAGTGGCTGCCCGCCAAAGGCAAAACCGACTAAAATAAATGCGGAGATCATATTTGCCTTTAATGCAATTCCCATCGCCGCCACTTTGTCCGTTCCATACGCGATCAGATAATGGTTTGTTATCATGATCATAATACTCTGCATCAAATTAGTGATCGACGCCGGAATTCCGATAACAAGTATATCGCGGATCATTGTCCCCGGAATTTTTATTTCCTTTAGCGAAACGGAAAGACGTTTTGCTTTTTTACTCATTACATAAATATAATATACATCCGCGATCACATTTCCGATAACCGTCGCCATCGCTGCTCCCGCAGCTCCCTGTCCCAGTCCAAAGATAAAGACCGGATCCAGAATAATATTGACGATGGAACCAAGAATCGAACCGGCCATCGCCTGCGTGGCAAGCCCTTCCGTCCGCAGAATATTGCTCGGCACAAGTCCCAATATAATAGAAGCTGCCCCGACTGCAATCCACGTATAATACTCGCCCGCATACTCAAATGTCGCCGCATCGGTACCCAGCAGTTTCAAAATCGGTGTGCGAAATACAAGCAGCACAATGGTAACAAAGATTCCAAATCCGATCGCCGCCCACAGACAGAATGCGCTCGCCCGCTTTGCCTCTTCCTCTCTTTTTTCACCAAAAAGCCTGGAAATCAGGGAACTTCCTCCCAATCCAAAGATATCTCCAAACGCGATCATCAGCGTAAAGATGGGAGCCGCCAATGACACACCTGCCACTAGTTCCTGCTTTCCTGTCAGCGCGATAAAATACGTATCTACCATATTATATACGAGAGAAACCATCATGCTCAGCACGACCGGCAGCGCAAGTTTCATATAAGCTTTCGGCACAGAAGCCGACTCAAACAATTCATTTTGCATATGTTATCTCCTTTCAATCAAAAACATCCACATTCCTGATTGTTATACTAGGATTATGGATGTCCGGACCGTAGCACAGACTCACATTGAAATGTGTAACGTCTGCGCCCTATCGTATTTAGTTTTAAGCAAAAGTTATTTTAACAAAATGTCGTGAGAACGTCAAGGGGGAATTTTTTGATTTGGTTTCCGCATAAAAGACATCGTCTCAACCCGTAATCAGGACACTATTTCTTTGCATTTTCCTCTAATTCCAACATATACTTATCAAAATCAGACATAAATAATCTATCCTGAACAACACGATATTTTTCAAATTCCGTTTCAGCTTTTGCCTTGGCAATCTCTGTTGTGATTTTTCCCGCATCCTGAAGAATCTCTCTATCATCAGCCATCAGAAATAAATCCAAACGCTTTGACCAGTCTTCCATTGTCATTGGGATATGGCGTTCTGCGCGGTCCTCTGCCAAATCCAAATAAGCGGATACAATACGCTCTAATGAACGCATTTCCTTCTCTGAAAGATAATTCTTCGCAATACTCACATCACTTTTTACAATCTTTCCGTCTGGTGCTGCTGACCATGTAGTTAATCCCGTATGCGGCTTATCTGCATCTGCTCGCTCGTAAATCAACTCTGCTGCCGTATGTCCGTGAACCGCATAATGCATCTTATTTTGAACCTTTGCAAAAAACTGCTTTGTTGTTTTTGCAGTACGGTCGTAATCAAGAGCTGTGGCATATATGTCGGTTATCTTCTGATAAACCTACGCTCGGAAAGACGGATTTCTCTAATCTGCTCAAGCAAGCGGTCAAAGTATTCTGTTGTAAGTATTGAGCCGCCATTCTTCAAGCGTTCATCATCCATGACCCATCCTTTGATGGTGTAGTCCTTGACAATGCCATTGGCCCATTTGCGAAACTGCACAGCTCGCTCATTATTCACTTTAAACCCGACGGCGATAATCATTTGAAGATTATAATGTGCAACCTCTCGGCTCACTTAGCGTGAGCCTTCCTTTTGAACTATTAAGTATTTCTTAACAGTTGAATTGGGCTCCAATTCCGAATCATCATAGACCTTCTTTATATGTTGATTAACCGCAGCTACACTCACATCATATAATGTGGCCATCATCTTCTGTGTCAGCCATATATTCTCGTCCTCGTACCGCATCTCAATGCTGTCCTGCTGGTCACCGACAGAAGCAACATAGGTCAGATATTCTGCTGCGCTGGAACGGATGGTTACTTCGTCTTTTTTCTTTTTCAAATGAATTGCCTCCTTATATCCAGCCTTTTTTCTTGAATTCTTCAATTCGAGCCAAATCTTCCTCAGAAGGCGCCTCCGCTTCGCTTTCTTCAACCGGTATGTTCGAATACTCATTATTCCATCTATTCAAAGTTTTTATGATTTCATCAGAAACACGGATATCGCGTTTCATTATAGAGTCCATGTTCCAATCGGCAATATCAGAAGTGCCCATCGCCTTTGTAATTGCAATTTTTGATGCTACATATTCCTTTTTCTTCTTACCGAAATAGCCGTTGCCAGCTACGATATTAAGCTTCTTTTCAAATGGTAACTTATTGCCTATATGCTCAATCTTTTCCTTGACGGTCGCGTCTGACTCATCTGGGAAATAGTTTGTCTGCCACTTCCGAGGAAAGATATGCTCAATTTCCCATTTTGCGGGCAGAAGCTCATCTTGCTGCTCATATGCCAATGTTTTCAAAAGCATACGTACCGCATTACGATTAGGATTCTGAATATAAGGTTCCAGCTGAGCCAAATCAATATTCTTGAATTCAAATGTTGGTACATCTGAAGCAACGATTGCTGAATTCAATTTCAGAATATCGGGCTTTACAGCATTGATGGTCGGAATCATAAGATACTTTGTCATCAATTCCATAAGAAGCTTATTCAAGAACAGTGCAAATCGCACTTCAAAATTTTCTTCATTTCGATAACATATATAATAAATTACTACCGGATATTTCCAAAACTCATTTGGATAAGAACTCAAAACATCGAGTGTCTGCTTGATTTTCGTATTCTTGGACCAAGCCTCATTCTCTATTTCTTCCCCCTTGTTGACAACTTTCCATAGATTCAAAATCACAAATAGTGTATCTATCAGTTCCGATTTATATAGACGCTCAAATTTATTGGTAGCATAATACTTTCTTACGCCGGGAGTAGTTGTTTTAGTATCTTGTTCCAATGCACGATAATAAAACATATTGTAGTAAAACAGTTGCTGAATGCTTTCGTTTGCGTCTGTAGCCTGCTCATCTAAATCCTTCCATCTCTCAATAAAGACTTTTTTATCTTCCGGTTCAAGCTGGTTATAAATCTTTGCTTTAAAAATATCTGCATCTGACAAAGGCAAACCTCTATCATTCAATGTTGAGAAAATTGTTAAAGCAGTATCTTGTGTATCCGCTGTAATTGGAAGCAAAATAGCTTGACTCAGTAATGCATAAATAAACTGATATACCATCAAAGGGTTCTCTGTAGAATGCTTATCAAACAGCTCTTGGAAGTAACGATAGTTCTTTGAATAGTTATCCTTTGCATTCTCGTCAGCGCATCCTGTTTCCAAAATTGAACGAAGTATCTCATTCCCATCATTATTTACAACACGTGATGTCAAGAGTATATTTTTATAGTCCACAGTACCCGTTAATTTATTGGTTCTCCAAATGGCAGGCTCAATTTTCCCAATAAAGTTATTAGCCTCTGCCGTTCTCTCTGATGCTGGGGTTGCAACCAACTTTGTATAAATGGCACGCAATAGTAAAAACAATGATGTAATACGCTACTGTCCATCGATTATTTCCTGCTCACCATCTTCGTTCTCATAAGAAACGACACTTCCAAGGAAATATGAGCCTTCTCGCTCTGTACCACCGCTTGTGGCTGTAAACTCCCATAAATCTTCAAAGAGTGTTTCCACCTGCGCGTCTGTCCACGCATAAGGGCGCTGGTATTCCGGGATAACAAACGGCTTCGATTTACCACTTCCTAAAAGCGCCTCTACGCTTTGTTTGTTAACTTCTATTGTTGTTGGCATATATAAAGCCTCCTTCATAATTTTTGTATTTTGTTTAATTGTAGTATAACTTCTCTACAAACCACGAATAATATTCAAATAATCCCGACATTGATCTACGACTGCATATACAATCACTTGCTTATTTTCCTCATCAATTTTATAAAATACTAAGTCTTTTTCTAAAATAAGCACTTTATACCCCTGTCTCTTAAGGATAAGATATCTTGGCTCGGTTCCAATGTATGGATCTTCTCCCAATTCGAGAATTCGTTTTTCAATCTCATTAAGTTTCTCAAGCGCTACTGTATTTCCAAAATTTTGAGCAATATACAAAACTATTTTTCTGATCCCTGCATCGGCTGTATCAGTCCTTATTACCGTATACTTCATAATCACCCCTCCTGAAGCATTTTTCTCAAATCATCAAATGTTTCAGTTATCGGAGCAACCCTTCCATTTTTCACATCATCTTCTGCTTCGGCTAATACTTCTAACAATTCTATTCTTGCTTTCATATTTTTATATTCTTCATAGGAAAGCGTAACCGTATCGCCTCTACCATTCACTGTAATAATTACTGCTTCTTTGTTTTCCTTACACAGTTTTGATATTTCAGAATAATGATTTCGCAAATCAGCAGATGGTCTTATTGTTTCTTGCAATGTCAACATATTAGTCACCTCCATATATAGTATATGCAAATTATATCATCTTTTGCATATATGTTCAACATTATTTTTTCCCTCTGCATATTTTCCCTCCCACCGTCCATACTAATACCACCAGAACCTACGAAAGGACCTCTGAAATGAATCACACAAACAACACTACAAAGGACCTCACCACACCGGGCAACAAGGAATCCAACGATGCCCGCAAGCGCCGCATCCGTGAGAACTCACATTACAATGAAAAGGATCAGCCGGCACCGGACAACAATCTGTTCTGGGAAGATGCCTCCAATCCTCTGAGCAGCAAAGGAAACTAAAAGAAGCCCGACGGTGGAGCATTTTCCATCCTCGGGCTTTCTGTTATTCTAATGCAATGTTTGAAATTACTGAAGCTGAGCCAAACGTTCTTTTACCTGAGCCATCATGCTCTGATATTTTTCCAGTTTTGCTTTCTCTTCTTCGATTTTCTTTGCCGGTGCTTTATTGACAAAATTTGGATTTCCAAGCATTCCTTCGGAACGTTTCAATTCGCCGGTCAGACGTTTTTCTTCTTTCTTCAAACGCTCGATCTCTTTTGCCACATCAACAAGTTCTGCAAACGGCATATAAATCGTACCTTTATCGATCACAACCGAAACCGCATCTTTCTCAATACCGGTTTTGTCAGCCTGAATCGTTACTTCGCTGGCATAACCAAGTGTTGCAAAGAATACTTTGTTGGTTTCGAAAATGTCTTTTACTTCGGCATCTTCTGTCACAACGATCACTTTTGCTTTCTTGCTCGGTGGTACATTCATCTCGCCGCGGACATTTCGGATACCTTTTACCGCTTCTTTGATGCGCTCTACGGCATCCATGTCTTTTGCAAAATTCATGCTTTCCGTGTATTCCGGCCAAGCCGAGATCATGATCGAATCGTCGTCATTGTCCATCAATGTGCAGTAAATTTCTTCCGTAATAAATGGCATATATGGATGAAGCAGTTTCAAGGCATCGATCAATACCTTCTTCAAGGTGTAAAGTGCTGCTGCCTTTGTCTCATCCTCTTCATTGTAAAGACGAGGTTTTACCATCTCAATATACCAGTCACAGAATTCTTCCCAAATGAAGTCATAAATCTTCTGAACCGCGATACCAAGATCGTAAGTTTCCATCAACGCCGTGACATCTTTTGCCAACTGGTTGCATTTTGCAAGAATCCATTTATCTGCCTGCGTAAGTTCATCTGCCGACACTTCTTTGTTCGCAAGCTCTTCATTTTGAGCAAAATTCATCATGATAAAACGGGACGCATTCCATACTTTGTTGGCAAAGTTACGGCTTGCCTCGACACGCTCCCAATAAAAACGCATGTCATTTCCCGGTGCATTTCCGGTAACCAGTGTCAGACGCAGCGCATCTGCCCCATATTTGTCAATTACTTCCAATGGGTCAATACCATTTCCAAGGGATTTACTCATCTTGCGTCCCTGGGAATCACGTACCAGACCGTGAATCAATACTGTGTCAAACGGCACCTGACCGGTCTGCTCGATTCCGCTGAACATCATTCGCATAACCCAGAACGGAATGATATCGTAACCGGTAACAAGCGTATTGGTCGGATAGAAATATTTCATTTCTTCGGTATCATCCGGCCAGCCAAGTGTGGAAAATGGCCACAATGCGGAACTGAACCAGGTATCCAACGTATCCGGATCCTGACGCATCTCCTTGCCGCATTTTGGACAATTACACGTCTTTTCCTTCGTTACGACAAGTTCTCCGCAGTCATCACAGTAAAATGCCGGAATCTGATGTCCCCACCAGAGCTGACGGGAGATACACCAGTCGCGGATATTTTCAAGCCAGTGGAAATATGTCTTATTAAAATGATCCGGTACAAATTTTGTCTCGCCATTTTTAACCGCATCAATCGCCGGGCCTGCAAGTGGTTTCATCTTTACGAACCATTGTTTGCTGACACGAGGCTCTACCGTCGTACCACAGCGGTAGCAGGTTCCTACGTTATGATCGTGATCTTCTACTTTTACCAATGCGCCTTCTGCTTCCAGATCCTTTACGATGGCTTCACGTGCTTCGTAGCGGTCCATTCCGGCGTATTTCTCATATTCATCAACAATCTTTGCGTCGTCTGTCATTACATTGATAATTGGCAGATCATGGCGAAGTCCTACTTCAAAGTCGTTCGGATCGTGTGCCGGCGTGATCTTTACAACACCGGTTCCAAATTCCATATCTACGTAATCATCCGCAATCAACGGAATCTCGCGGTGAACCAATGGAAGGACAAGCATTTTTCCAACCAGATCTTTGTATCGTTCATCATTTGGATTGACAGCCACCGCCGTATCTCCCAAAAGTGTTTCCGGACGGGTTGTCGCCAAATTGATATAACCGCTTCCATCCGCAAATGGATAGCGCAGATGCCAGAAATGTCCCTTCTGATCTTCGTACTCTACCTCGGCATCGGAAATGGATGTCAGGCAGTGAGGACACCAGTTAATGATACGCTCACCGCGGTAAATCAGTCCTTTATTATAAAGTTTTACAAATACTTCCTTAACGGCTTTATTGCAGCCCTCGTCCATCGTAAAACGTTCTCTGTCCCAATCACAGGAAGATCCCATTTTCTTAAGCTGAGATACGATGCGTCCGCCGTACTGTTTTTTCCAGTCCCAGGCACGCTCCAGGAATTTTTCACGTCCAATATCCTCTTTCGTGATTCCTTCGTTTCGCATCGCCTCGACAATCTTCGCCTCGGTCGCAATCGACGCATGGTCGGTTCCCGGAAGCCAAAGAGCTTCATAACCCTGCATTCTCTTAAAACGAATGAGAATGTCCTGTAGCGTATTGTCAAGGGCATGTCCCATGTGAAGCTGACCCGTGATGTTTGGTGGCGGAATTACGATTGTATACGGTTTCTTATCCGGATTTACTTCCGCATGAAAATACTTCTTGCTGATCCATTTGGAATAAAGACGGTCTTCAATGTCTTTTGGATCATAATTTTTTTCCAATTCTTTTCTCATGATTACCTCCGATAATAATAAAAAAACTCTGGAAGAATACCTTCCAGAGTCATTCGCTTCAATCAGGCACCTTCCCTCTATAAGGGCGGCAGGGCCGCGGTACCACCTTATTTCAAATAAATGCAGGTTTTATCTTTCCTGCGTTTTATTCCTCATTCTGCCGATAACGGGGCGAACCGTGATCTTCTACACACAATATCTGCTTCAAAGATCATGCTCCGAAGCTACCTTCCACAAACCACTTGCCGGATTTCTTTCAGCCGGTGAAAATCCTCTCTGCTGGCGTTTCTTTGTGTACTCCTCTTCTTCCACGCATTTCACTTATCTTTTATAATAGGGGGTTTTTGGGGAAATGTCAAGAAAAATTTATTGTAGGATATTATTCCAAAACCAGAGCCCGTAGTTTTCCATTCGGAACCGCTTCCGCTTAAAAGAACACGCATAGCGGTGCCTGAGGGCAAACCACGCCCTCTAGGCACCGATGGTGTTCTAAATTCCTCATTGTGAAACTACGGGCTCTGGTTTCAGATTAAGACTACAACCAAATTTGTTACGAAGGATGGATTTCATTTTATTATTTACCATATTTTTCTGCCATCTCTCTGGCCCGTTTCCCAATTTTCTCCCGCAAACTCTTAGGTTCAAGAATCTCCACGTTGGTATTGTACTGCATCGCCCACAAAAACATTGCGTCTTCACTACAGCACACCGATACCGTATACCAATCCTTTTCTTCGGACAATACAGAAAAATCTGTTCCAAACCAGTCCACCAGATCATTAAAAATGCCCTTTTTGGCTTTCATTAAAATTCTACTGCCTTCTCCTCCAAACAGATACATATGTTCTGCCATATGTTTGGGAAGGTTGATTCCTTTTTCCAGCCCTTTGACACACTTCATCGGTTTTCTTGGCTCATCTGATATCACAATATCGGTAATCCGATCCACACGGCAATGTGCCACATTGTCATAGTTATCGTAATTTCCAAGGAGATAATAACGTCCATTATTAATGATCAGTTGATACGGATTCATTATGTATCGCTTTTCCCGTCTTGGACGCAATTTGAAGTCTGTATCATAATCATTGTAAATAAAACTGATTTTCTTTTCGTTTTCTATCGCATCCTCTATTACACCAATCACATACATCAACTGCTTATTATCCACCTTGTGCAGTTCCGGCAAATAAGAAATGTGTGTTAATTTAGGCTCAAAATATTTACTCGATTGCTTTTTTAGTTTCTCGATCAAATCTTTCGCCTGAGCACCGGAAATTCCTTTTGAGAATAAAACGGCATCAATAAGAAACCGAAGCTCGGAGTCTTCAAACTCGCGCTCCATCAGATAATACCCTTTCTCCATGGAAATTTCATAGCCAAATTCCTGCAGATATTCCAAATTATTTTTTACAGACCGCCGGTCACATTCCATCCCATAATCTCTTTTGAGTATGCGAAGAATTTGCTGCTGCGTCAGGGGATGATTTTCATCGGAATGCTCTTTTAGGATATCTAAAATGAGCATATTAAGCATCTTTTTGTTTGCTGTCGCGTACATGGTTGGTCACCTCAAGCATTCTGTTTATTATCCTCTTTTGCTTTTTTCGCACTCTTCCCACACTTCACTAAATTTATTTAAATACTTCTCCATACTTTTAGCCCTAACCGATGGATGCCACATTCTAAGAATAGGAATTTCCTTTTTGTTTAGAACCAATTCCTTTTGTTGCCAGACATTCTTATACTTATCGTCAAAAATGGCATCCATATACTTCTTCTTATATGTATTACATGCACACCATACGATCACATCCGGATTAATTATTTCAATTTCTCTTCGTATATAATCCTTGTATGTTTCTATATACTTCAAAAAGTTTTCGCCTTGAATATTTCCAAATCCACCCCGCTTATTCAAATTCATAAAAGCAATTTTATCGAGTGCTTGTTTATTCTTGCCTTTATCAAAAGATAATTCTATTTTATAGTCCTTCTCCGTTATAATTCGGTACATCTCACCAAATTTTATTCTCATTTTCCCACTCCAGGTTTCTTGTTCATTTCCTTCTATATAGTTAATAAAACTGCAAACTGTATTACCCTCGTTATTTCCAACCAAATGTCCATCTTCGCATTTTCCTTTTAATTCTGGGTTTTTTTCATCATTATCCTGCTTACAATCTATACTTACTTCATTTGTGATAAACAAAACCCTCTTTTCACTATTTTGATATTCTTCCAGGTTTACAATACCATCTTTATAAAAAGAATTCGTTGCAACCACATAACTGTCTTGACTATTACATGTTTCTTCTCCGCAATCATTTGATTGTTTCTTTTTCCAACACTTAAATAATTCGTCTAATTCTTCTAATTTTTTACCTTCTTCTAATGTTCCCATTCCAATCCTCTCCTTTTCTTTAAAAACAAATTTTACAATTATTGTATCTCATTTTCAAGCAGATTTCCCGGTATTTTCCCCTTGTAAATCTACAATTCCTACTCCCTCGAATAATACTCCTTCCCTGTTTCCAAACATATTCCGGCGAGCCGTCCGTTACGTGAGCAGGCACCACAATCCAAGGCAATGTGGTTATACTTGCGATAAATATAACCGGGTCTGTCATTTCCAAGAATTGTCTGTGTCGGCGTATGTCCTGTGATCACGATTTTATCTTCGTAGTAGGGCATCTCATAGTCGGTGCGCGTCCATAGCAGATCATCAATGGTATACTCTTCGATCGGTTTTTTATAATAAAAATCATTCAAACCGGCATGAACCAGAAGATATTTTTGTCCCTGGATTTCCAATTCCGCATATGCTTCAAAATCGCCGATAAAATCAAGCACTTCCTGCCGCTCTTCCTTCGACAATTTACAAAATTGATCCATCGTCGTTTTTCCTCCGTTGCGAAGCCAGTCAAGCAGTATCATTACTTGATTTTCGTCAAGTGTTTGGATAAACTCTTCCGTTATTTCATTTAACATAAGTTTCAGGCTCTCCAGTGCCATCCATTCATGGTTTCCTGCGATACATACACAATTTGGCAGCGTCATCAGATACTGCAATGCTTTGACAGGATCCGGTCCACGGTCCACGACATCCCCCATTACATACAGTTCGTCATTTTCATTGAATTTCATCTTTTCCAGCAAAACTTTCAGCTGTTCCAATTGTCCATGAATATCACCGATTACATATGTCGCCATTTTAGCTCCTTTCTGCGTTTTCATTTATTCCTGTAACTTTTGCAAAAACTATTCAGGACGCCCCTCCTCCACATTCGCATTTCGAACACTTCGTGTTCTTTTCTCGCCTTTGACAAGGCTAAAAATGCTCATATGTGGAGGGGGAGCCCTATTAGGATCTCAATGTATGGAAATCAAAGTCTCTTACGTGCAAGCACGACGATTCATTGATTTCCATACATTGGATCCTGAATAGTTACCTTTTGCAAAAAATCCATTATCTCTCTGTTAAAATAATTTTCTTTTCCGGCAAAATGATGATCCGCACCTTCACAAATAGCATAATGTAAAACATCCGAACGGATAAGATCCAACAATTCAATATAGCGGACAGACGGATCGCGTTCCCCATAAAGCATACGTACCCTTTTTCCACAAAATGCTTCTATTCCTTTGCGAGTTTTGTACCAGTTTATCATAAGAGGACCATTGATCAAAAGCATCCCCTTTATCCGGGATTCTCGATATCCTTGCTGTGCGCCCACAAGTGCTCCATTTGAAACACCTATAAAATATATATCGTCAATTTGCTGTTCTTGATTAACAAACGCTATCTCTTCCAACAGATCACTTTCTCTCTCAGGCGGATTTGCAGAAACACAGACGGAGTAACCAAATTGTTCTTTTATCGCCTTGGAAATCCGTACATATTTATCCTGATATCCATAAATACTCCCCCCTCGTCCTGCCTTTATAAATACAAGCGTTTTGCTGCCATGTATAAAACCATATTGAGTTTGTATTTCCTTATCGTATTTCATCGTATTCCTCCTAACTCAAATACTTACTGTGAATTTCCGAAATTTGTCTGAATTGTTTTTTGATGATCTCATAATACCAGAGGGTGATGTGCATTTTTTTGTACACTCTTTTATGTTTTTATCTCTTCCTCTACTATTACTGCTCTGGCATCTACACTATTCATTCGTTTGTTTTCGATTTCACGATACTGATCTGACATGAAACACCCCTCCAACGTCTTTCTGGAAGGAAATCGGATTACAATAACCCGCTGAGGTGTTCGTTCCGGATGAAGTGAAGTAACTTTTTCTGAACGAACAATGTATTCTCCACCAAATTTTTCACGATCGGTTTTACTTCCCGGATATATTCATCATACATCACCCGCCCCGTTTTTTCATCAATGTAAGTATCTATGATAAAATAACAAGTCATCTCTATTTCTCCTTTCGGCAGCAAGCAACCGCTGTTGCAAACAATGGATTCTTCGCCCACATTGGTGCATGCAAATATTCACACACCTTGCTTGTCAGTTCTGACAGTTTTCCACCGTTATCCATAGTATGTACTGTTTTTTCCAATTTCTTCAGCAAAGCCCCGGCATCCTTTATTTTTTGTCGCATTATTTCTGTGGAATAAGTCTGATCCCATGCAGGGTAAAATGTCTGAACATCTTTCAGATTTTCCAGTGTTTCCAGAGATTTTTTCGATTTTTTCAAATTCACCAGAATCGGAATATCTCCCCGAACCGGCACGGTATCTCCGATAAATACCGTCTCGCCAATGCGATAAGAAATTTCGTCTACCGAATGACCGGGAGTTCCTATTACTTGTACTAAAATATCCTCGCAAATAGAAATCTCATCTCCATCTTTTACCATGCAGTCTACAACAGTAGACTTCCTTGCTAGTTTATAAAAATTCGGGATAGGGCGTTCTCTGAATTGCCGGTCAATGTCCTCGATCCACGGACGTTCCGCTTCGCCAGCATATATTTTTGCACCGTATTTTTCACGAAAATAATGCGCCGTACCGATATGATCCGGATGAGCGTGTGTTAAAAATACTGCCTTTACTTCCTCCGGCTGATGTCCACTCTCTGTAATTGCTTTCTCGATTACCGCCTGACTTCCGTAAACTCCGGAATCCACCAAAATACAGCCGTTTTTTGTGGTAATCAGATATACATATACAAATCTTTTTATCTCGGGTGTAACATTAAAATCAATCTTTATTTGTTTTACTTTCATAAGCTGCTCCTTTCATGCAAGTGAATGCTTGCATTTAGATTATTTTTAAACGTGCCGATGTGGCACGTTTTTTACAAAAGTTATAACTCTATTCCTGACACAAATACTCTTATACTATCCTGAATATACTTCTTCTTCGAAACACGGATTAATTTGTTTCCAAAGGATGCGTCCAAAAATACAAAACCAAAATTCATGGATATAAACTGCATCGTCAGACTCTCCACATTGCACTCTCTCATCCTGCCCTGTGCAGTCATTTCCGTAAAATATTTTACCAAAACTCTTTTAAACACCAAGGGAACCTTCATAATTCCCGGCAATGCTGCTCCCTCCAGTTCTGCCGACCGCAATCCGACCGAAACTTTTACCATCTGTGGCGTTACCTTTTTCATGTAAATCGTTGAAAAAGCAAGCAGATCTTCTTCTAAATTTCCGTGATAAATAAAATCCTCTTCCGATAATCCCGGATTCCATTTTGGCAATTCCATCGCCGCCGTCACGATTTCTTTCTTTTCCCCAAACCTACGGAATATCGTGCTTTCATTCACTCCGGCTAATTTTGCGATTTCCTTTGTAGTCGCCCCCGAATACCCATTTTCAATAATTAATGTCATGGTGGCATCCATTATTTTTATCTGTGTTTCATCATACATACAGCAAGCCTCCGTTGCAAGTGATTACTTGCATCATAGCATGTTATTATCTAAATGTCAATTAGAAAATTAGTGTTGCAACAGGCACATAATCCATGTATAATAATATCAAATCATCCATTCGAAGGAGGCAAAATCATGAAAAAGTTTTTATCAATTGCACTTATTTTCGCCTTAGTTTTTAGTACTTTGGCAATTACTCCATCCACAACATCGCAGGCTGCGACAAAACAGATCCTTATCGCACGTTTAAACGGCAATACGTTGACTTGCCACAAATCAACTTTTAATACCAATTTAAAAGGAAACAATGACTGGCAATGGGAAAATATCGTAGGCTACGGAAAGAAACTCTCTTACAAAGTTTCACCAAAATGCAAATTTTATACTTTAAGTGCGGACAGCGTCACACTCAGCAAAGTAAGCCGCAGTACTTTTAAGAAAAAGCTGTATGACTATTCAAAACAAAGAGAAAATGGTGTTACTTATTATTGGGGCACCGCTGCAAAGATTACGATCAAGGGCGGAAAAGTAGTGAAAATCCAGCAGGTATATCAGGCTTAACAAAAATGGCAGGAGAGAGAATTTCTTTCCTGCCTTATTGTTATCTTTCATTATAAAACCGAGTGATCGCCGCCTGTGCTTCTTCCGATTCATGTTTTTCGCGGAACCGCTCGCGGTCCTCCAGGATAGCAAGCATTTCGTCGACCACCATTTCTTCGGTTGGAGCACTGAGACGGTACAGATAGCCTAACATCCGTGTCGCCGTATAATCCGTATTCATGTATGTAAACGCAATTTCCCGGCTCAATTCCTCATCAAAACCCTTTTTCAAAAGCAGCCGGTATACTTGTTGACTCATTCCCGATGCCATTTTTATCCTTCCTTTCATCACCACGCCGTTCCGTCGGAAAAACAGCCCTTTGGATTTCTGCCATCAAGGGCAAATTTCTTTTTCTCCGGAATCGTGTTTTTCCAGCCCAAATAAAAGGCTGTCACGCGGTCCACCTGGTTGACAATTTTGTATTTTAATGTTTTCCCACTTTTTGTAAATGTCGAAAACATAATATCATTGGGATATTTCTTTCCAACATGACGGACCAATGCCGAACTGATTCCATCTGTAATCGAAGTCATATACAGATCTCTGGCTCCAAACAAATGCAGAATTTCATGTGCATATGTCGCCGCTCCCTCTGCCTCTTTCTCATATTTTGAAAAAAGAGCACATATTTCATAAAAATTCTTTTTTCCATCTTCCATATAATGTACTGAGGTCGAACTCACGCCGGATTTATTGATAAATAGCAAAAAGCCAACGCTGTCCGTGCCATATTTTTCGCGTATTTCATCCACATTAATAGACTGTTCAATACGTGTCTGCATCTGGTCGCTGAAGCGATTTAATTTCTTCTCGGAATCGTCTAATTTGGTCTTTGTTTTTACCTCATACTGCAAGTCAGGATTTGCATAAGAATCTGCCACCAATGTCACATTTTTCTTATACCTCTTTCCCTGTCGTTGGATAAATGCTGCCGCCGCTTTGAGTTTCCGATTGGCATCCTTTTTTTGTTTTTCATTCCACTTGCTGTCGGCATCCTCCACAAAAATACTGACAAGCACCGATTTTCCAATTAGGACGCCGGCACTTCCTGTCTTTTGTGTTTTCCACTGTGCCGTCGTTTTCGCCGCCTGTACAGTTGGCGTCATTGTTTGCCATAGCGTTCCCATAAGCAGACTTATAATTAGCGTAGCTGACAATATTTTCCTTTTCATGTCATTTTTCCCCACTCACTACATTTCGAGAAATCCCCTGCAAATAGCAGCGAATATTTTCACAAACTTCATCCGCACAGCGTTTTCTCGCCTCACACGTCGCCCACGCAATATGTGGCGTAACGATAAGTTTCGACGAATCCTGTATGTTCAGCAGCGGATCTCCTTCTTCCATCGGCTCCTTTTCCAAGACATCCAGTCCGGCTGCCGCAATTTCATCGTTTTGCAATGCTTCTGCCAATGCTTTCTGATCGACGATCGGACCTCGTCCAAGATTCAGAAGCACTGCTGTTTTCTTCATTTTTCGAAGTGCCTCGGCATCCACTAATTTTTCCGTCGCCGGTGTAAGTGGCGCATGAATTGAAACAATGTCCGCCTGCTCCAAAAATTCCTCCCATGTCACTCGTTGATATTTCGGATGGTCGTGTTTTCCCGAAGTCGAATAGTAAATGACTTTGCAGCCAAATGTCTCCGCAATCTCCGCCACTTTTTCTCCGATCGCGCCCATTCCGATGATGCCGTAAACTTTTCCATCCAGTTCATGAAATGGCTTTGCAAAGTGGGAAAACACATCGCTTTTTGCATACGTTCCACTTTTGACGAACTGGTCGTAATACGCCAGTTTTTCATACACATAAAACAACAGTGCAAAGGTGTGCTGCGCCACCGACATGGTCGAATACCCTTTTACATTTGTTACCACAATTCCTCGGCTTTCCACATAAGGCATGTCCACGATATTGGTTCCTGTCGCCGTTACGCAAACCAGCTTTACATTTTTTGCCTCCTTCAGTAATTCCTCATTCACGGGGATTTTATTTACAATGATAATATCCGCATCTTCAATCCGCTTCGCATTTTCTGCCGGCTCGGATGCCGGATATTTTACTACCTCGCCAAGTTTGTCAAATTCTGACAAGTCTACATCTTTTCCTAATGTATCTGCTTCCATAAAAACGATTTTCATAGGTTTGTACCTCCTGGTTACCTGCTAGATTAGCATTTGCTTTAACCCTAACATTATTTTATATGGTAATGTGGGAAACGTCAAATGCTTTTTCTTTTTTGGCGTGTACCAAAGTTCTCTTGCAATAGCGGAATGGCTGCTCCGCACACGTCACAACCTTGCTTTTCTTTTTGGGCGTGTGCCAGTCTTCTCTTGGACTGGCGAATGAGCTGCTCCGCACACGCCACTACCTTGCTTTTCTTTTTTGGCGTGTGCCAGTCTTCTCTTGGGCTGGCGAATGAGCTGCTCCGCACACGTCACAACCTTGCTTTTCTTTTTTGACGTGTAACACCGCCCTCTTGGGCTGGCAAATGAGTTGCTCCGCACACGTCAAAAACTTGCTTTTCTTTTTTGGCGTGTACCGTCACCCTCTCGCAACGGCAAATGAGCTGCTCCGCACACGCCAATCCACTCATTTTTTGAAAACATTCCCTATCAGCTTATCAACCGCCTTCGTATTCATTGGGTTGTCAAGCGATTCAAAGGTGTATATAATATTATCTCCCTGATAATATCCATTTTGCGTATAATGGTTTATCTTCGATAATGTCTTTCGGCTATATTCTGAATCACCCATCATGCCAAAGTGTTCCCAAATAATTTCTTTTCGCTGCCGTATATCAAGACAGCAAAAATCTGGGTAAACCATTCCAAAGCCCTTCAAGTAAGTTGGTCGCTCATAATGATATGGAATATTTTGTAAGAACAACTTATCTGCAATGATCTTTTCTGACTTTGACCGTACTCTTTCGCCGCGTTCGGTATAGATTTCCTGGCTTCCTTCCTCAAACTCTTTTCTCTCATAAGTAATCTTCTCCCAATCCTCAAAATATTGTTTGTCACTCATCAAAAACGACTCGACCAAATTCTTTCTAGTAAGTGGTAATTCGTCATACATGTCATATAACTTGTCTACATCAAACTTACGCAAAAAAGTATCAAGATATCCTAGATTAGAGCAAACTCGATTCAATAACTTTTTATCATAGTCCCTCTGTGCAAGTTGTTTTGCCAAGTCCCAATCTGATTTTCTCAGATATTTCCGAATACCGTCTTTTTTTACATAGAACTGCTGAACTCCACGACAGTTTTTACTATGCAGCGCTCCTTCTGGTGCTTCCCGTAGATTCTCTTCCAACTTCATTTTTAACTCTACAAGCCATTCACCAATCTCTTCTAAATTTTGAATTGTACTCCTATTTTCCATTCAATATCCCCCTTTGTATTTTTTCTTTTCCGGATTTTTTGATTTGAAATAAATCAGAAAAATAGATATTGATGCTATTATAACACAAATGTATAAAAATGCAAGAAAAAAGGAATCCTTCGGTAACAATGTCATTATACTTCTATTTTTTTTGTAAAAAATGAATTGCTTAATGTCGACTATTGTTATATAATGGTGCTTATTAACACTTGGAGGGATGTTATGTCTAAAAAAAATTTCTATATTTTCAACAATTTTATTTATTGGACAAATTTGGGGAATCGACCATTCGGTCATGAGCAAGGATTAAATAGACCTTGTCTTGTTGTCCGTACAACGAAAGAATCTGAAATCTGCACAATTATACCATTAACTCTGGAGAGAATGAACGATAAAATCCCCTATCATATCGATTTATCGAATGGTAAAAGTACAGCATTAGTAGAACAAATAAGAACAATTGATAAAAGAAGGATATATGACAAACTATACATAAACAAAAAGCATGCAACAATAACCGAAGAATACCGCGTAAAAATCAATGAACAAATTCATAAGCTATATACTTTAAAAGAAATATTCAAAAAAGATATTGACAAATGATTCATTCCTGTAATATACTACTTCTAAACACTACAGTGTATAACATTTGAACTTCTAGTCGTAAGACTGGTAATAGTAGTGATATTTGAACTTGGAAAGCATTCGTTATGAATGCTTTCTTTTATGTTATATGTTTGCAAAAAGGGAGCCGCAGCTCCCCTTCTCTTATCTCCGAAAACTCTCCCTTGGTCCCAGATACGACTCCGGCAAAGTTACGTCCTCCCTGCATATCACAATTCTTTCCAGCAACACAGCCGGGCTTACATGATAAAAATACAACCGGTTTGCCCCTTTTTTACAATGAATCTTCACATTGCAGATTTTAATCTGATCATGTGCTTCCTCTGTCCATTGGCGGCTTAAGAAAAATGGTTTGTCCGGTTCTTTTACCGTATTTACAAGCTGCATTTTTCCATCGTTTACAGAGTAACCGATGTCCTGCCGGCTTTCATATACTACAGGTGTAGTAGCCGACATATAAAACTGCACTTCATAAGTACCTTCCTTGTGCACAAAAATATTGTAGGCGGCAAATGGACACTTTTCTTTTTCCGAAAAATCAGCGGTTACCGGAAACACCTTGATGGCGGAACCTGTCCGCCCATAGGGCTCCAATACATGAAATGCGGCACCTTCAACCTCACCTGTTTCAGCAAAATGCCTGGCTTCGATTGCCACATAGCCGTTATCCTCGACAAAATATCCTTCCGGGATATCTTTTTCCTCCTCCCGGGCTTCTACATAAATTTCTGCTTTGCCGTAGCCTTTATTTTCGACTGTAAAAAATGTTTTCTCTGTACCGCAAATTTTCGTCTTGTCGATAGACAGTACAATTTCTTCGCAGTTCGCACAAATACCCTCATACGAAGAAAAATGAAGCCATTCTGCATCTGTCTTGATTTCGTATTCGACCGGTTTTCTGCTGCCACATGCAATCTCAAATCGAATCTCCGTGACATCATTGCGCATCGCATCCCTCCATATCTGCGGCTGTTCCGTCCAGTATCCGCCGGTCATGTACTCCTCGGATTCTTTGCGTGCGACGATCATGCGCGAATCGCGAATCGGAGAGACATAACTTCGAACCGGATATTTGCAGTTTTCACTATTCCAGTCAACAAACCCAATATGCTCCGACAAACCAAAACCGTCAAATGCTCCATTGTCTACTTCGTGATATTCCAGTACGATTGTTTCATCTTTCTCAAGGCATTTTTGTACTTCATCTGCCAGTGCATTTGCTGCAATGCGGTTTTGAGAAGCATATAAAGCATTTCTGCCTGCTAATATCCACATTTTCATGAGATTCTCCGTGCCACACGCCGGATAATAGATTAGCGACTCAAAAGCTCCCTGCCATTCTTTCGGACATTTTTTCCGCCCTTCCTCGCAGACCGCCAATATTTTTTCTGAGATTTCCAACACTTCTTCGGCTTCACCAAAATGCAGCGGATGGTACACTTTTTCATTCATAACTTCATGTTTTCTGCGAGCCAAAAGTCGATTGTAATCCCATACCACCTCTTCCAGATTTTGCAAAAAGTCACAATTAAAACAACTACCAAACTGTGTATAAATCCATTTCTTAGTATATTGTTTTGTAATTGCCGCATCCTGTCCTCCCCACTTTTCGATATCGTACGCCAGATCAAGGAAAAATGACAAGCCATATTCCTGTGTCGCCAAATCTCCAACATTGGTAACCCAGATGTCCCGAACCCCGTATTCATACGCCGCCGTCATCTGTTCCCAGACTTTGGGAAGATACGTAGATCCGATCCACTCAAATGCCATTGGACCGCCATGCATATCCATATGATAATACATGCCGTAACCCCCTTTGTGTCCGCGCATTTCTTTCGTCGGAAGCGTCCTCGTCGCACCCTGGTTATTATCGCTGAGCATAATCGTCACACCATCCAGTTCCGGTTCGTGCAACAAACCTTCTGATTCCTTTCCACCGTAGAAAAATCCCTCAACCTCCGTAAAAAGCACCATAACACGGGGTACCTTTGCAAGATCGCGGTTCACATTTTCGCGGATCAATCTGTTCTGCGTCCGAAGAACCTTACGAAGCAAGTTTACATTTTCTTCCACCGTGCTCTCTTTTCCGAAGATTGCGGTATCATTTTCGCCACGCATTCCCATCGTAATGACATTCTCAAATGGTGCATTCCGCTTTAACCCATCCTCCCAGAATCTGGTAATCCCTTTTTCATTTTCAAGAAAACTCCACGCATCTCCATATGGTGAATCCTTTCCACGCATCCTGCCATATTCCGCGCCGGCACGCATACACGGTTCATGATGTGACGTTCCCATTACCACTCCCATATCATCTGCGAGCTGCGCACTGGCTAGCCCCGGACCATCCAAGCTGAAATTTGATGCCCACATCGCCGGCCATAAATAATTTCCTTTCAATCGCAGCAACAATTCAAAAATCTGTGCATAACATTTCGCATTGATTCCGCCAAAATGCTTTTCCGCCCATGTACCAAAGGCCGGCCATTCGTCATTGATAAAAAAGCCGCGGTATTTCACCGATGGTTCCTTTGTTGTTACATTTTCCGATTCATCCAGCACAATGGAATCCTGTTTTGCCGGCCATACATGATTCCAATGAATCAGCGGCGAAATGCCCAGTAGTTCCGACAAATGATACAAACCGTAGATCGTCCCCCGCTTATCACTTCCGATGATAACGATTGCATTGTCCACCTGAGGAAACACATTTTTCTTAATCTGAAACTGGTACACTTCCCATTTTCCCCGTACTTTTTCAAGGCTCAGCACGCCTTGCCTTTCCAGTTCATCGATCCATCTGCTTTTCCCAATCGTTCCATAAATAACCGCTGTTTTCACGGATCGACCTAACGTCTCCATCTGTTTCGGCTTTTTCCCGAAAATGTAATACATATCCTGACGCACATTATCCGCCGCCATGTGCGCCCCTTTCCATTCGTCGCTTTCTCCGTAAAAAACAATATTTTTATCTATCGATATCTTTCCCATACGATCCTCTCCTTGCTTTTTAAACCATTTTATATTATGATAATATCACAACGGATAAGCATATGCTTTTTATGATACGACACTTTTTTGTTTTTTTCCGACTTTTTTAGGAGGCTGCTATGAAACCAAGTTTTTTTACCGAAATATCTTCCCCCATCGTATGTGAATACAAATCCGATTCCTGGATTGCCGACCACCACACGCCATTTCATTTTCACGATGGATACGAAATCCTTATTTTTTTAAGTGGCAATGCTTCCTTTTGCATCGGACAGCATGAGCAGTTTTTGACACCTGGAACCATCATATGCTGTGCCCCATTTTCCCTGCACAGAGCTCTTCCGCACGATCCGCACAACTACGACCGGATCCTTCTTCACATCCGCAAAGACACCTTGCTTTCCTTAAGCAGCACCTTTACGGATCTTTCGACATGTTTTCACGCTTCGTCACAGCCAATTTACTCCTTTTCCAAACCAGTTTTGGACAACATAGTTGCTTTGTGCAAAAAACTGGAAGATGTATTGCATGCTCATTCCTTTGGCTGCGATGTTTTACAAACGGCTATTTTAACAGAACTCCTTGTACTTCTCAATCAAAAATGTGTCTGTTCGAAAAAGTTGTTTTCCAACCATATGTCCCCTTTAGTGTCAGAAATCTTTCATTATATTGAAGAACATTTTACTGAAGATATCACCGTCTCGCACGTTGCAAACGCTCTTCACCACAATGCGGATTATCTGACACGCAGTTTCCGCAAAGTTGCAAATTGTTCCATCCAGCAATATCTGATCTTGAAACGAATTCAGCACGCTGGCACACTTTTAAGCCAGGGAGCCACACTGACCGATGCCTGCTTTTCCTCGGGATTTCAAACTTATTCTCATTTTTCAAAGACCTTTTCTGCGCATTTTGGCATTTCCCCAAAGAAATACCAACAAAAATATTGGCAGCCGCATTAAGAATATAAATATTTTTACTTTATTTTCTTAAAAAAATAAATTTGTTATTGAAAAAAATTTACTTTCTTCGTATAATAGAGGATGGATAAAAACGTTAATACTACTTACCATATAGGAGGTTATCATGGAAAGTTACCAGAACTTAAGTAAAGAGCAGCTGCTGGCGCTCAAATCCGAGTTAGAAGCCAGCTACGAAGAAAAGAAGGCATTGAATCTGCAATTGGACATGTCTCGTGGAAAGCCTAGTCCAAGCCAGCTTGATGTATCCCTTGGCTTGATGGATGCATTGAATTCAAACTCTGTATTGAAATCCGAAGACGGTACAGACTGCCGCAATTATGGTGTATTGGATGGGATTCCGGAAGCTAAGAAATTGATGGCTGATATGATGGGAACCACCGCAGACCACATCATTATCTTTGGAAATGCAAGTCTTACGATTATGTTCGATTCGATTTCCCGCTCTTATACTCACGGAGTTCTGGGCAGCACACCATGGTGTAAATTAGACAAGGTCAAATTTCTTTGCCCGGTTCCCGGATATGACAGACATTTCGCTATCACCGAGCGTTTCGGCATCGAAATGATCAATATTCCAATGACTCAGGATGGTCCGGACATGGACATGGTTGAGGAACTTGTGGCAAATGACGACAGTATCAAAGGAATCTGGTGTGTTCCAAAATATTCCAATCCGCAGGGATACTGCTACAGTGATGAGACAGTTCGCCGCTTTGCCAATCTGAAACCGGCAGCAAAAGATTTCCGTATTTACTGGGACAATGCATATGTCATTCATCATTTGTACGAGGACAATCAAGTTGAGATTCCGGATATCATCAGCGAATGTGAAAAAGCCGGCAATCCAAACCTTGTTTACGAATTTGCTTCTACTTCAAAAGTAAGTTTTCCTGGTTCCGGTATCGCCGCGATGGCTGCTTCCGCAGAAAACCTCGCTGATGTCAAGAAACAGATGACGATTCAGACAATCGGTTATGACAAATTAAATCAACTTCGCCATGTGGCTTATTTCAAAAACATTGACGGTTTGAAAGCGCATATGAAAAAACACGCGGATGCGATGCGTCCAAAATTTGAGGCTGTTTTGAAAGTGCTTGACGAAGAACTTACCGGTGCTGAGATCGGAAGCTGGGTGAAACCTCTTGGCGGTTATTTCATTTCCTTTGACGCGATGGAAGGATGTGCTAAAAAAATCGTTGCCAAATGTAAAGAAGCCGGTGTTACTTTGACAAATGCCGGTGCCACCTTCCCATATGGCAAAGATCCGAAAGACAGCAATATCCGTATCGCCCCATCGTTCCCTACGCCGGAAGAAATGGCTGTTGCTACTGATCTGTTTGTACTTTGTGTAAAACTTGTCAGTGTGGAAAAACTGTTGGAGAATAAATAATTTAGAACATACTTAAGGCTGTCACAAAACTGTGGCAGCCCTTTTTATATTTATAGAGTAACTATTCCTAATCCTCAAATGGCCGGATTCGATATCTCACGCCCAAAGAATCACAGATTTTCTGACATTCCTGCTCTTCTTCCTTCGTAATTGTCGTTTCCACCGTTGTCATGACAACTTCCGGAACATATTTTGTCGCTTCTTTTGCAAAATCGAGCATTGCCTGAAAGGATTCAATCCCGAATTTGTTGCGGGTCAATTTGTAATATTCTTCCGCATTTGGCGTGTTCAGGCTGATTGATACCGTATCAATTTTGCCCTGCAAAAGCGGTGTGATATCTTTTCCGTGAATCAGGCTGCCAAGTCCGTTGGTGTTGATGCGGATTTTCTTACCAAATTTCTTTTTGGCAAATTCCGCCACTTCAAGCAAATCATCCAAACGCTCTGTGGGCTCACCAAAACCGCAAAATACAATATCTTTGTATGTGTCCGGTGGAAATTTGTCAAATTCTTTTTCCACTTCTTCCACCGTCGGCTCTCGGTCCAGCCACAGACTTCCGGATTTTTCAATTTCTTCGTGTGTTTGGCGCAAACAAAAGGTGCACGCGCATGGACATTTATTCGTAAGATTCACATACAAATTTCCGTATGCCGGATATAAAATCGTCATCATAATAATTGCCTCTTTTCTCCTACATAGATTTCATCAAATTTACCATCTCAATGGCTGTAGTAGCTGCGTCGTAGCCTTTGTTTCCTGCTTTTGTGCCAGCACGCTCTACCGCCTGCTCGATATTGTCCGTGGTAAGGACACCAAAGATCGTAGGTACGCCTGTATTTAAGCCAACCGTTGCGATTCCTTTGCTGACTTCTGCACAAACATAATCATAATGAGAGGTCGAACCTTTGATTACGGCACCAAGACAGATAACCGCATCGTATTTTCCAGATTCTGCCATTTTCTGTGCTGTCATTGGGATTTCAAATGCACCCGGTACCCAGGCAAGATCCACATTGTTCTCCGTATCTACTTCGTGACGGCGAAGAGCATCTTCTGCTCCTCCGACAAGTTTCGATACGATAAATTCATTGAACCGCGCTGCCACGATACCAATTTTCATTCCTGTTCCTACTACATTTCCTTCTAATACTCTCATGATTTTTCCTCCATTCTTGCCTTATTCCGGCTTTTTATAATTTGTCATATGCTGCATTTTTTCCTGCTTTGTAAGCAAATATTTGAAATCTTCCCGTTTGGGAGCGATCTGAATCGGGACACGCTCAACGATATGAATGCCATAGCCGTTCAGCCCCGCGATTTTCGTCGGATTATTGGTCAACAGACGAAGTTCTCGTACACCGAGGTCGTACAAAATCTGTGCTCCGGTTCCATACTCACGAAGATCCGGTGCAAAACCAAGTTTTACATTGGCCTCGACGGTATCGTACCCCTGTTCCTGCAATTCATAAGCTTTTAATTTATTGATCAAACCGATGCCGCGGCCTTCCTGACGCATGTAGAGAAGCACACCGCGTCCCTCTTTCGCGATCATCTTCAATGCATTTTCCAGTTGTTCTCCGCAGTCACAGCGGTTTGAGCCAAAGACATCGCCGGTCAGACATTCCGAATGAACACGGCAAAGTACCGGTTTTCCGTCCGTGATATCGCCCATCGTAAGTGCGACATGGTGCTCGCCGTTTAATTTATTGACATAGCCGTGAATGCGGAACTCTCCATACTTTGTCGGCAGTTTCGCATTGGCTTTTTCCTCTACCAAAAGTTCGTGCTCCAGACGGCGTTTGATAATTTCTTCCACGGTAATGACCGTGTAGCCGTGTTCTTTGGCAAATTCCAGCAATTCCGTCGTACGCATCATCGTTCCATCTTCGCGCATGATCTCACAGCAAAGTCCACATTCTTTCAGGCCGGCAAGTTTCATAAGATCTACCGTCGCCTCCGTGTGTCCGGCACGTTTCAGTACACCACCTTCGCGCGCCTGCAAAGGGAACATATGGCCCGGTCTGCGAAAATCTTCCGGTTTTGCGCCATCTTCCACTGTTTTCATCGCCGTAAGGGATCTCTCAAATGCGGAAATTCCGGTCGTTGTATCGACGTGGTCAATAGACACGGTAAATGCGGTCGTGTGGTTATCCGTATTTACTTCCACCATCTGCTCCAATCCCAGTTTTTTACAATATTCTGCACTCATTGGCATACAGATCAGCCCTTTGGCAAGGCTCGCCATCGCATTGACATTTTCCGGTGTCGCATGCTCTGCCGCACAGATCAGATCTCCTTCGTTTTCACGGTCTGGATCATCAATGACCAGGATCAGTTTGCCCTGTTTCAAATCTTCGAGCGCCTGATCTAATTTTCCAAATTGTTCTGACATAATTGTCTCCTTTCCGGATTAAAATCCGTTTTCCAATAAAAATTCTCTCGTCATGGTACTTTTTTTCGGTTTTTCTTCGTTTTTACCACCACAGAGGCGTTCTACATATTTTCCAATAATATCGCATTCCAGATTTACGACATCCGAAACTTTTCTTTCGGAAAGCGTCGTCTCTCCCTGCGTGTGAGGGATGATGGACACCGAGAAATCTTTCCCGCTGACTCTTGCTACCGTCAGACTGATTCCATCGATGGCAATTGAGCCCTTTTCCACGATATAACGGAGAAGCTCCTCGCCCGCCGAAATCCGGTACCAGACTGCGGTCTCGTCTTTGGTAATTTCTTCCACAATCCCGGTTCCATCGATATGACCTGCCACGATATGTCCGCCAAAACGTCCATCTGCCGGCATTGCCCGTTCCAGATTTACATGGCTTCCTTTTTTCAATCCTGCCAGTGAACTCCGCTCCAGCGTCTCCGCCATCACATCCGCTGTATATCCATTGGCATGCATGCTCGTTACCGTCAGACACACACCATTGACGGCGATACTGTCACCGATTTTCGTTCCCTCCAGCACTTTCTTGCACTGAATTGACAAGACAGCAGACTGTACACCTTTTTGTATCTGTTCAACACTGCCAATTTCTTCAATAATTCCGGTAAACACAACTTTCACCTCATTTCACCACATCTCCACGGATACAATAATCCGCACCAAGATGGAGTATTTCCTTATTTTGTAACACGACGGCATCTTTCATTTTTTCAATGCCGTCTCCGCCAACCGGCGACAAAGCATTCTTTCCGCCGATTATTTTCGGGGCGATATAGGCATACACACGATTCACAAGTCCTGTTTGCAATAAGGAACCGTGGATGTTTCCTCCGCCTTCCACTAAAATGCTGTCTATCTTTTTTTCGCCCAATGTGCGAATCAATTTTTCCAAGTCCACATGACCATTTTTTTCTGGGATCTGCAATAATTCTACTCCTGTAGATTCCAGTTTTTTCTTGGTTTCTTCCTCTGCGTTCGTGTACGCAGCGATGGTTCTTATCGTTCCCGCCGTTTTGACAATCTGACTATCCATCGGCAGACGCAGATGGGAATCGCAGATCACGCGGATTGGATCTACGCCTTCTTCCGTCCGGCAGTTAAGCAATGGATCATCTGCCAAAACAGTATCAATGCCGGCTAAGATCGCCGAATATTTTTTCCGAAGAAAATGTACATGCTCTCTTGCTTTTTCGCCGGTAACCCACTTCGAATCCCCGGTCGCACTGGCGATCTTTCCATCTAATGTCATCGCGTACTTCATTGCCACATACGGAAGCCCTGTTGTAATATAATGAAAGAAGATTTCATTTAATGCCAGACATTCTTGTTCCAATATACCGGTAATGACTTCGATTCCGTGTTCCCGCAAAATCTTTATACCACCGCCGTCCACTTTCGGATTCGGATCCATCGCGCCGACAAATACGCGACCAATCTTTCTTTCTATAATGATGTCGGTGCAGGGAGGCGTTTTTCCCTGATGGCAGCACGGTTCCAGTGTGACATAGAGATCGGCACCTGTCAGATCTTCTTTGCATCGTGTAAGAGCATTTCTTTCTGCATGAAATTCTCCATATCTTTCATGACAGCCACTCGCCACAACTTTCCCATTTTTTACCACCACGCAGCCAACCATTGGATTGGGAGACGTATGACCCATAGCTGTTTTTGCCAGGTTCAGCGCCTGCTGCATATATTGTTCGGCTTTTGTCATCCGGATTCTCCTTTCTTCCGCCACGGCGGGGGGCTCAAGCAACGTGGCACGCACTCTTCGCGCCTTCGGCGCTCATCGTCGTGACAGTCGTCACATAGTATACGATAATCTGTGCGCATATTGTGCAAGCACAATGCGCCAGATTCCCGTATACTGCGTGCCTCGTTGTTTGCACGCAAAAGGACCCCTGTCGGGGTCCTGAAATTTACATATCACTATTGAGATATCTTCTTTCATCCAGACTATACTGTCGGCTTTGGAATTGCACCAAATCAGCGATGGCTCTGCCATCGGTCGCGGGCTGTTACCGCCGGTGAGGAATCGCACCTCGCCCCGAAGATCATTTCGTGACCTATTATAGCACAAGGTGGTTTGCCTTGTCAAACATAATTCAGTTTTCCGATAACGGAATTGCAATCTTCACTTCAAATTTTTCCTCGCCCACTTCTACGTTCATCATGCCGTCGTATTTTTCCACAACTTTTTCTATCGACCAGATTCCCACACCATCGCCGGCATGTTTGGACGACTGGAACCGTTTCCCCCGTTTTTTAATCTCGCCTTTGTAATAATTATTAGTCGAAATCAGATACATCGCACCCTCCTGCTTACCATAAAACTCAATCCTGCGTTTTTCACAGGCAAGAGTCCGGGAAGCATCAATGGCATTTTCCAGCAGATTTCCAATAATAATACAAAATTCCACTTCGGGAATCGGCAAATGTTCGTCGGCAGAGACACGGATCAAAGTCTCAATCTTATACTGCCCTGCATTGTCCTCATAATATTGCAGCAGCGCATTCATCACAGTGTTTTCGCAGAACAACGTCCCCTGACTGCGTCCCTTTTTATGATATTCACTCAGGTTTGCCACATATTCCGAAACTTTTTCCGCCTTTCCTTCTTTGGCAAGCGTATCGATGGCATGCAAATGATGGCGGAAATCGTGGCGGATCCGTCGATTATACTCTACCGTCTCATTTACTTTTTCCATATGACGAACCTGTATTTTCATCTGCTTTTCCATTTCTTCATACTGCTTTTGCAGCAATTCCGCCTGTTTTGCATTTTGAAGAAGCCGTCTCCACAATACAAAACCGCAAGCAAAGATCATAACAATCGTCGCCCACTCGGCAAACCAGCCGCCATAAATCGGTTCAAACTTCGGATACAAACGATCCCACATATAACTACAGGCGTAGAATAGTGACCCCGTCAGCAATGGGACCACTTCTGTCTGCTGCCGGTACACTGAAATTACCGACCTTCCTACAAGATAAAGCGCAATGACAATCTTATACCAGAATACAACAAAAGAAAATCCCATTTCTATGCGCAGCGTAAGATGTGCAGAAAAATTTCCATATAAAAATACAATCGCACACATGACTGCTGCCAGCACTGCCATGCCATAACCTACCCCTTTTTCCATGATATGTCTGGTCTGAGTCAGACGATTATGCAAAAGAACAATTAAAAACGTAATCACATAGCCGGACATCAATTCAATCGTGTACCACGGATGCACCCGGCACTGCCAGAGGTAATGAACCAGCGGATATCCCATAAACAAAATGCCACAAAAGGCAATTCCGGTAAAAATCATGACATTTTTTCTTTGTGACCTCTCCTTAAGGGAACTTCGGAACTTCACACAATAGTACAAGGTAAACAAAATATTGAACGCGCAAAGTACGGCGATTGTCGTATAAAAAATGATACGGCGGTAAACACGCTGCAGTACCACACTTTCTGTACCTAATGCCGGTGGATATGTCATTCCACTGTAATAATGGGATTCATCTCTCGTCTCCAGAAGCAATGTACACTCGCCTGCTGCCTCAAAAGAATAAATTTTTGTCTGAATTCCATCCTGGTAATTTTTGTCACTTTCTCCGGGCTCTCCACATTGTCCAATAAGTTCGTCATTGACGAAAAAACGATAGGCCGAGTATATTTCCGGAATTTCAATAGCATAGCGTGCCTTCTCAGAGGCAAGTTGCAGATGAAGTACGTACGTTCCGCATCCCTGTGCCTCACGATAGGGATTGTGGTTCGAATAATTATTCACTTCTCCGATTGTCACATATTCCATATAAGCTCCCTTTGTATCTCCCTTTTTCAGATCTTCCGGAGTCAGAAGCACACTGTAATAAAATTCCCAATTGTCATAAAGATACTGGATCCCTTCATTCGGATCATTTTTATATTTATTGTCGTTCCAATATAAAAAGGTAAAAAAAGCGCAGGAAAAAAGTATCACAACACAAAATGTTATCTGTAATACTTTTCCCTGCCGCATAGTGTCCTCCAGTCTTTCTATCAATTATCTGCGTCTCCGGTACCGCCAAACTCCGACAATAGTACCGCCTGTGATCACGGCCACAACTGCTGCCAATGCCGTGCAAAAGATCCGGTGATACATCTGTCTTCCCTGCGAAGATACAGATTCACTCTGAGTTGCCATCTGAACCTCATAAGTTCCCGGTTCATTTATTTCAAATTCAGCAACTCCTTGATTTTCATGATACTCTGCCGTCGTCACCGTGTCACCCTTCTTGTTTGTCACTTTCAAAACGGTCGTCTTTCCTGTGTCCGGGTATGGCACACGAACTTTTGCTCCCGCTAATTCTTTAATTGCCGTGCCGTCTACTTTCGTAGCTCGAACAGAAACTTTTCCGGTTTTCGTATGTCTCACATGAAGATTCACTTTGGAATCTTTTTTCGAAACATTGAGATTTTCCGAAGGAACAGATACAGTTACGCCGTGATCTGTCACCGTATATTCCCCTGTCGCCGGAGAGGCTTTTACCGTATCCTGTGTTTCCTTCCCTTCTGCCTTTACCTGCTCTGCATCTTCCGGTGCCTTCACATCCAAACGTGGCTTTTCTTCCTCTACATCACCGCCATCACGGTTGCCTTCGTAAGACTTGAACTCTACCACATCATTTTCTCTTTTCAGCCGAAAATACTGCAGTTTCTCCTCTCCATCTGCCACATACATATAATAATACTTGTCTTCCTGCAAATTTTCATTTTCCAAGTAAAGAAGTGGAAATTCTTCCCTATCATCCATCCAGTAATTCTCTGTTGAATATTCCTTAAATTCTGTCTGTTCTAATTCGTTTTTTGTCAATTCTTCCTCGGATTCGGTATAATAAACTTTAATCTTGTTATCCTTTTTCCCCAGCCAGGAAAAAACGGTATATCCAGAAAGCATCTCTCCTATTTTATACATAGCACCGGAATCTTCTGTCACGTAAACCTGTAATTCCACCATTTCATTTTCTTCCGACAGGAAAAACGTTTCCTGCTGTTCATTATTGATCCGCAACTGAACTTTGACCGAATACATACCTGCTTTTGTAACATCCACCGAAGAAAGATCGATATCTTCCACTTCAAGCCAAACACCATCATACAAATCGACTTTACTGCTCAATCCATAAGCCGCCTTAAAAGCACTTGTAATCTGCTGTCGTAACTTCTCTGCGGCATTCCCACTTTCTTCCTTCGACTGAACCGGCATAAGCCAGTTTCTTTTATATATCATTTCTTCCGGAAAATAATCAATTTCCACATTTTCTTCGAAAGCGGAACGCAACTGAAATTTTATGACAAAGGAAGATTCACAATCCTCTGTAAAAACCAGCCCTTCCGGTGCCGCAAACTGCATCTGCACTTCCTGTTCTTCTGTAGATTCGGTATTGAAATCACTCAGATCAAATTCGACCGAAAGAGGAACTTCCGTATATGTTATCCCTTGTTCCTCTACCCGACAGGTAAAAAAACCGTCACACAATTCTTCCAAATATTCTTTTATCTCATTTTTATCACAGTTTACTTCAAAAGATGTCTCCGTATGATTTTTAAGATAAGACACTGCCCATTGGTTTTCAATCTCCACGATATTTCCATTTTTAAATACTTGGCTCTCCTCATAGGAGATTTCTTTCGTGCCCTCTGCCTTGCTCCAAATTCCCGGAATAAGGCAAAGTGCTGCTATCATTCCCACAAGGCATAATTTTATTCCCTTTTTCATAAAACCATTTTTCATTCCTGCAAATGCATCCTTTCTGTCATAAACGAAAGATATTCCTGCTTGATCTTTGACTTATTACGCAAATGAAGCGGAACACTTTCCCCGTTCTTCAAGCGAAACACTTCCGATTCTACTTTTTCAATCGTTTCCATATTAACCAAAACGCCCCGGCGGCACATCAAAAAACGCCGGTCTTTCAATAATATCTCCGATATTTCCGCAAAAGTAGATGAGGTCAAAAATACATGATCCTTGGTATGTATCGCTGTTTTTCTCCTTATCGTATCCAGAAAGTAAATGTTATGATATTCCAGCTGAATGTCTACACGTTCACTGACAAATTCCAGCACCGGTTCTTCAAACCCCTTTTGCTGCTGGTATTTATCCATCGCCTGTACAAAATCTTCTTCGGAATACGGCTTCAGTAAATAATACAATGCGTGCACTGCATAACTTGCCACTCCAAATTCATCCGACGTAGACTGAAACACAATAGATACTTTGGAATCCTTTTGATATACTTCTTTCGCTGCTTCCATCCCATTTTTCTGCTTCATATAAATATCCATAAACACAAGATCATACTCATCCTTGACAAAATAGTCCAAAAATTCCTCTCCCGATGAGAACTCAACAATTTCGTAGGGAACATTTCGGGTAGAAAAATACTTTTTTATGTAAGAAGCCAAACAAACTCTGTCGCGGTGCATATCATCTACTATCGCAATTTTCAACCATGACCACCTCTAGCATAAGGATAGAATTATTATACAATATCTAACAGGAAAAAGTCAATAAATTGCATGATATTTATGCTGATATCACGACATTTGCGTTGTCAACGTCTCATAAATCGTTTTCTGAAGGCGAACCGGCACAGGTATACTGACATTTTCATGAAGTGCTACCTCCTCTTTGGTAAACATTTTAATGTGAATTGTATTAATCACATAACTTTTTCCGACCATAATAAAGTTATCACGGTCCGCCAGCTGCTCATACAGTGTCGAAAGACTCACATAACTTCGATAGGATCGGCCTCTGTCGGTATGTATGACAGAATAATGATTATCGGATTCAATATGCGATATTTTTGACAATGGCATCTGGATGCACTGCCGTTTTACAAAAAATTCCAGTTGTTCCACTTCCATTGAATACCGATAATACAGCTGTTTCAATATATGATTGAGTTGTTCCTGCAGATTTTTTCCATACCACACATAACCCTCGGCACAAAAAGCATAGCCGTCATACGCATATCCGATGGATTCAGACACCAATACAAGACTGATATCCATTTTTTTCTCAAATATTTTGTGGGCAAGATTCAGCCCGGAATATTTCATATCAAACGAATCCGGATTGACAAATAAGACGGCTGGTTTACTTTTACGTTGTTTCAAAGCGGTAATTACCTCGCCAGGCCGTTGATATGCTGTGATCTGACTTCCTGCTCCTGCATTTTCCAAAAATCTTTGTATCATTCTTGCAAGATTTTCACTTCTTGAAGTATCCTGTTCTAAAATCCATACTTTCATCGTTTATCATCCCCTTCCATACTATTATTATAAAATATTTTTTCCTTTTATGGTATGTCGTTTGAAGCAAAAAAACTGCCTTTCGCGCAATTTTTGCATAAGTTTCATTGACATTTTCGATGACTTAACGACATTTTCGTAAAAATACTTGCATTTCTTCCGGTGGTCAGATATAATAACACACAAGTTAAAAAAACATAAAGGAGAAATAAAACTATGAAAAAGAAATTATTAACGCTTGGTTTGGTTGCTCTCATGTCCTTTACACTGGTAGCATGCGGAGACAAAAAAGAAACCACTACAACTACTACAACAGCAACTCAGGCACCTAAGGCTACAGAAGCTCCAAAAGCTACAGAAGAAGCAAAAACAGATTCTTCCGACGATGCTTCTTCTGATGACAACAGTTCTTCCGGACAGGTTACTTCCATGAAAGATCTGGAAGGAATTCTTACTGCCGGATATGCTGGAACACCTACAGATGACGAAGATTCTGCAATCCTTCTTGCAATGAACGATGATGCGACTTTCTCTGTATTGGTAGTTGTTGATGCAAAATCTAATGAAAATGCAAGTTTTGTCGGCGAGTCTACAAACAATGGCGATGGCACTATGACAATCAACGATGAGTCTTCACAGACAGCTATCACATTTGGCGTAGAAGACAATGGTGACGGTACTTATACTCTTGACTACGGCGATCTCGGAAAAGCTGTTGTTGCTGAATGTGAAGTATCTGAAGTTTTGGGCATGATGGATACTGTTGACCAGAACACATCTTCTGTAAACTAATCCTTTTTTCTCGACGAGTAACTATTCAGGATGCCCTCAACGATATAAAAACTGACAGCCTTACGAGCTTTGTTCGCAAGGCTGTCTTTTTATAATAATCCGTAACTATTCAGGATCCAATGTATGGAAATCCATGAATTGTCGTGCTTGCACGTAAGAGACTTTGATTTCCATACATTGAGATCCTAATAGGGCTCCCCCTCCACATATGAGCATTTTTAGCCTTGTCAAAGGCGAGAAAAGAACACGAAGTGTTCGAAATGCGAATGTGGAGGAGGGGCGTCCTGAATAGTTACAATAATCCTCTTTTTATCTCCCGCAGAAAATCATATTTTTTCTGTTTTCCCATCGGAACCGCATACTCTATTCCTCTCAAATATAAATAGCCATTGACAGCATCCACTCGCTCAATGTAATTTTGATTCACGATAATCGAGCGGCTGCAAAACATAAACTGAGGTGAATCCAATTCTTCCAACAACGCACGGCAGCTGCGGTATAATATCTTTTGTCTTCCTTTTGTCGTTTCCAGAATAATATCCCGCTCTTTCCCTTGTGCCATAATAATATCATTAATAAAAACCGCCTCCAATGTTCCACCTTTTCGAAAATAAATCTGACGATTTTCTGCCACCACAGGGCAAAAGCACAATGCCTCTCCTACCAGCCTTTTCACATACTCTGTATCAAAAGGCTTTTCGACATAAGCATAACAGTGCAGTTTTGCATACATATTCAGCGCATGGTCTACCAGTGTAGAAAGTAGAATTATCGGCGTAAACTGATATCTTGTTATCCGCCGTACATTCTGTGCAAAAATAGCGCCCGACACATCTCCGCCTCTCTGCCGTGGCTGAAGCACCATATCAATCAGAAAAAGATGTATCGTAGTCACCGATATGATATGATATGCTTTCTCTAAATCATTTGTTATATAAATTATATTTCCGGGATTCTGTTCTTCTACTATATTTTCTAATATTTGTCTCGTATTCTGATTATTTGTAACGATCAATACCTTTTTCATACCCTGTTCCTACCCTTTCTAATTTCTCCTCTGCTTTTCAAGAATATCCGCACACCGCCGAAGCATTCCAACAATATCCGTTTCTTCGGTTGCCACCAATTCCGGCACTTCTGTTCCGCCAAAAATAAAATTCATATCACACCGGAATTCCGTCGCAAGAATATACGCATATACACTCGTCAAACCATTTTGTCCCTTTTCAATCCGGTACAACGCATCATCTGTAATATGAAATGCCTCTGCCACCTCTTTTCTTTCTAAGCCCATAAGTTCCCGATATGCTTTCAGATTTTCACCAATCCTTTCATCGATACTCAAATTTTCCTTATCCGACTTCATAACTAACTATTCTCCTTCCATCACTATGATATTTCTTTTCCATCATACCAATAAAAAGGAGGTTACGTAGTGGACTGGTTATCCGAATACTCGGATTATTTCTCCGAGCATTCGGGCTTTTTCCTTATTGCCATCAATAATGGTACACTTTCTGTTTTTTCACGAGACAGATTACCGTCACACACAATGTCAAAATTTCTGCCACAAACACCGCTCCCCAAATCCCATCAATCCCAAAAATCATCGGAAGGAGCAAAACAGAGGCAATCTGAAATACCAATGTTCGCAAAAAGGAGATCAAGGCAGATAACAGACCATTATTTAATGCGGTAAAAAAGGAGGAACCATAAATATTAAAGCCATTTATCAAAAAAGCAAGACAGAAAATACGGAAGCCGTGTCTTGTCAAATCAAACAAATCCGGGTCATATCCGACAAAAATACGTGCCAGCGGAGATGCGATCAGCTGCGCCAGTGCAAACAAAGCAACGCCCCATACGCCGATCATTTTCAAACTTTTTGTCAACAGATTTTTCAACTCATCCGAATTTCTCGCTCCGTAATGATAGCTGACGATTGGCGCACTTCCAATCGAATAGCCGAGGAAAATAGCAACAAATATAAAATTGACATACATCAACGTTCCATATGCCGCCACTCCGTCTTCTCCGGCAAAATGCATCAATTGGAAATTAAACAGTGTATTGACAACGGAACTTGACAGGTTTGTCATCAATTCCGAAGATCCATTGGTACAAGTCTTACCAAGGATATTCCAGTATAATTTTGTCTTTCTCAGCCGGAATGGGCTCGAATTTTTTCTTCCAAAATACACCAGTGGAAGCAAACCGCCTACACATTCTCCACATACCGTAGCAAACGCAGCTCCAGCCAGGCCCCATCCAAATACGGCAATAAACAGAAAATCTAGGATCATATTGGTCACCCCGGCAAGCACAATGACGGTGAGTCCTAATTTCGGTCTTTCCGCAGTCACAAAAAAGCATTGGAACACATTTTGCAGCATAAATGCCGGCATGGACAAGAAAATAATCCTGCCATACAGAATGCAATTATCCAACAGTTCACCTGTCGCCCCGAGCGCAATGCTTACAGATTTTGTCAATGCTATCCCGAGAATGGCAAAAATGATTCCCCCCACAAGGGTGACATAAACCAGCAGCGAAAAATATTCATTGGCTTTTTTCTTTTTGCCCTCACCAAGCGTCTTTGCCACAATCGCGCTTCCCCCGGTTCCCATCATAAACCCAAGAGCCGACAACGCCATAATAAAAGGCATGATCAGATTCAAGCCGGCAAATGCCGTTTTTCCCACATAATTTGATACAAACAATCCGTCTACCACACCATAGATCGATGTAAATATCATCATGATAATAGATGGCAGTACAAAACGAATCAGTTTTTGATACGTAAAATGTTCCGATAATTGAATTTTCATTTTTTCTCTATTCCTTCCTTATCTTGTTTTCTAATGTTATCCTGCATATTTTTCCGTATTTCATCCCGATATTTTGCCAATGCCTGCAGCATCCTCTGACATTCATCCTCCTCCAATACGGCAAACGAATTATTTTCCGCCTGAATAACCGGATATATTTTCTGCCGGATCCATTCTTTCCCCTCTTCGGTCGGTTGAATATGACGCTCCCGTCCGCGCCCCGGCAAAAGCCGGATCAAGCCTTTCTGTTCCAGTTTCCGAATGGAAGAATTTACCGTCTGTTTTGGCAGCCAAGAGACGCTGCATATGTCATGCTGCGTACATCCCTCTCCCAGTTCACACAACGAATATAAAATGTCAAATTCACTGTGCGACATCTTCTCCTGCCGCATAAAAGCATCATAAATGTCATTTAATTCCTTATTGATTCGGTTATAACTTAAAAGTTCTCTTCGGAGTTTAGGTTGTTTCTGCATTCCTTTTCTCTCTTTCTTTCCTTATTTAAGTCCGATTTCGTACTCATGTGGACTAGTATAACATGGGGGATTTTTATTGTCAAGGGGTTGACAATCCCTGCACGTATTAGTATCATGGAAAAGAAAGTTGAAACATTAACACGCAAACTATAAGAGGATACTTATGAAATTATTGTATTGTGATTGGAACTCATTTTGTCGTGCAGATGTGTTGCAGGCATTTGAAAATTTGGGACATACCTATAAATTGTTTTCCATAAAAGATATTGTTAAAAAAATAGGATTAGATCAGGGAAAAATAGCTGATCTTTGTAGTGCAATCCGCTCTGCTAAGGTTGATTTTGTATTTTCAATGAACTATTTTCCTATGGTCTCCGAAGCATGCAATCGAGAGAATGTACCCTATCTTTCCTGGATTTATGACAACCCATATCAAAAAGGATATTCTGTAAATATCATCAATCCATGCAATTATATATTTACTTTTGACAGCGCAATGTATGAAGAATTATCTTCGCAAGGTGTATCCACTATATATTATGCCCCTTTGGCCGCCAATCCTGATCATTTATGTTTCGGTACTTTGACGCAGCCAAACTATAAACATGATATTTCCTTTGTCGGTGCACTTTATAACGAGGACCATAATTTTTATGATGAGTTTGTAGAAAATGCCACTCAACACCATAATTCTTATTGGATTGGTTATATCGATGCACTCATTCAAGCTCAATTAGCCGTTTATGGAACAGACATTATCACAACGGCCATCCCAGCCGAGTTGCCTGCACTAAACTATGCAAGTATCAATCCCTGGGATGAAATTAATGCCTTTTTTACAACGCCGCAAACCATCTTTGCGGACAACGTTCTGTGCCGAAAAATCACTTCTATTGAACGTTTGCAATTATTGGAAAATCTATCCTATTATCATAATGTATCTTTGTATACCAGAGATGCATCTGCCGTAGTCGGAAATTGTAAAAACTATGGATATGCGGATTATCGATTGCAAATGCCAGAAATTTTCCGCACCTCAAAAATTAATTTGAACATTACACTTCGTAGTATAAAAAAGGGAATCCCACTTCGCGCCATGGAAATCATGGGTGCTGGGGGATTCCTATTGACCAATTATCAACCGGATTTCTTGCTCCATTTTGAACCTGGTATTGATTTCGTATACTATGAAAGCATGGGAGACGCCTGCCAAAAGGCCGCTTATTATCTGCGGCACGAAGAAGAACGTGAAAAAATTGCCCAAAACGGACTCAATAAGATATGTATGTATCATACCTATGAGAAACGGCTGGCAGAAATGCTGACACCATTAAAATAACTAAAGTATTTCTTTTATTGCCGCAATTAATTTGTCATTCTCTTCTTTTGTCTTCACAGCCAAGCGTACATACTGCCTTCCATCTTGGTGCAATTTTGCCACTAAGTTTTTAATCAAAATATTGTAGTTTACAATAAGTCGACGATTCAATTCTTTGGCAGTCATCCCGGTTGTAATTTCTACCATAAGATAATTTGCCTGCGATGGTATTACACGCAACCCTTTAATATTTGATAATTCTTTTGCATATCTCATGCGTTCCACCCTGAATTTTTCTAACGCCTTCGCATAATCTTTCTTATATTTTTCAGCGATCTGCATATAAAATTCTGCAAAGGAATTTATATTCCAAATAGCAACGTCTTTTTTCATTTGCGCAATCACCTCTGTATTACCAGATGCTAATACACCTAATCTTAATCCCGGTACTCCATAAGATTTTGAAATACTTTTCATAACAAAAAGATGTGGATTCTGGTCTAAAACTTCTTGTTCTATAACAGTTGCGTTTTCTTCTTCCGCAAAATCAACAAAAGATTCATCAATCAACAATTTTATCCTATGCTCTTTGGTCCATTCGATTAACCTCAATAAATCCTCTTTGCAAATATAATTTCCAGATGGATTGTCCGGATTGATCAAAATAAGATTTTGTATCTCTTTACCACCAAAATAGGCTATCAAATCATCCGTTGTATAAGAGTAATCATCATTCTTTGGCCAAAATACTTCTAAATTATTTTCCTCATAACGATGACCATATTCTTCAAATGTTGGTCTTATAATTCCAATTTTCCCGCTTAAATATTCCATGAAAGACTTAATCAATTCTGCAGCCCCATTTCCAACAAGAATATTTTCCTGCTTTATACCAAAATTCTTCGCTGCTAACAGAGAATTCACCTTCATCCCAGATGGATATTGCGTAATTAATTTTTCAAAGCTGGCTTTTATCTCATCCATTAATTTTTGAGGCGGAAAATATGGATTAACAAGATAACAAAAATCAATCAATTGTGGATATCGCCAATATCCCCCATATCTTCCCGACAAATTTTCTACACGCTCATCCTCATCTGTTATGAACATCGAAGATGCAATATCTAAATCCTGAATATCATCAATCTCATACCATAATTCTCCGTGAAGCCTTTTTGCTCTGATCGGTGGATTGTCCAACATTGTAATAACTCGTAAAACCTGTTCGTAATACTCGTTTTCGCCCAAAGCTTTTTGATAAGCTTCCAAAAAAGGCACATAATATTTTTCGGAAAAAGCCTGGCTGAATTTATAAATATTTACCGTTTTATAGTAATCTTTACTATCCGCAAAGTTAAATTTATTTCCAGGAACAAATGCTTCTATTTTCCCGTTATCACTTAGTTTTACACAAGTACCATCCATCCAGGATTCATATTTATCAACAATCGCTAAGGTTTCACGCGGATCCTTGACCAGTACATCCAAAACTCTGTCTTCAAAAATCAGATCGGATTCAAACAGCAAGCTATCCTCTTTACACAACCAGTCTTTTGCCAATGCTAATGAATAAATATTATTTGTCTTATCATAAATCGGATTATTTACATAAACAATCGGTGTCTGAATTCCTAATGTATCGATATAATCAATCAATTTTTGTCCTTCATAACCAACAACAATAACTATCCTTGATAAATGCTGTTTCTCAATTTGATGAAGCATACGATCAATCAAGGAAACACCATTTACTTTCACCATACATTTCGTATTATTTTCTGTCAAGGCTTTTAATCGTTTTCCCATCCCTGCTGCTAATATAATTGCCTGCATAAGCTGTACCTCCTTTGAATTTATCACTGTTGCAATTTTTACTGATATATTCTCAGTAAATCTTCTATCGTATTAATTCCATACTTTGATATGTCCACACGCTCGTGGGCATGTGGTACCGTATCCTGATACCACTGTAATAATTTTGTCATTCCTTCCACATCTACTTTCACTAAATCAGCAACTTGTTTGATAACTGCCAGACCATAAGGAAAATCCGCTCTAAAATATCTGGATTCAAAATCCGGAATGTATCCATTTTTATATTTTAACATCGGTGTTTTAATGCCTTGTAAACTTCTAATACTTCGCATTTTCAAAGTCATCTCTTCTGTTGTTTTACACTCATAGTGTGTTCTTAATGACACTACACTCTTCATATCTAGTCCAGTCAGTGCATTGCAAATATTCTGTAACTCTGTATCGCATAAAAACAGAGTTTCCGATGATTTTTGATCCCATTCCTCATAAAAAAGTGGAATTTTAGGATATACTTTTCCCTCATAGTAATCGCAAAATAGCGAATACATACGAGAGGTATGTAAAAGAGAATTCGAGGGAGTAAGTGTTACACATAAGTAGTTGTCTAAATATTCACAAGGTATTTCAAAAATCTCTGACATTAATTCTGCTAATTCCTTCGCCCTTTTCCTTGGAAAGGATGCCAAAAATAATTTCTCTCGTTTTCCTCTTACTCTCACCTTTTTCCCATATTCTACAAGTCTGGCCACTGCCGGAACTCGCTGTAGTCCAAATATCGTAATGTTTTTCTTGCTATAGTTTGCAAAGTAAAATTCAACTCCCCCGGTTCCCGGTATAACTCCAATATTTATCCCACTCTTCACATACGGATACAATCTAACTGCTATATCTTCTAACATAAAAGCCGGTAATGTTATTATAATCAATTCCGCTTCTTTTACTGCAGATTCCAAATCATCTGTCGCCTTAGCAATACGCGCTGTATATAGAATTTCCTCTGTCTCTCCAATCATTTCAAGATTTTTTGAAAATTCACCTGCTCTTGAAGAAAATACAGTAACTTTATGACCTTTCCGGGAAAATTCAATTGCAAACTGCGTTCCTATATTTCCCCCTCCTATAATTGTAACATTCATACAAAGTCCTCCTAATAAAAATCACAAATCTAACTTTATTGTACTTTTATTTCTCCACTCATAACTTTATTGCAAAACTCTTCTAATGAAAAATTATAGTTTCTTTTGCAAAACATTTTTTCCATATCTTTTTCCATATCCTTATAAAAAGGATACTCATGTTTACTGGTAAACTTCTTAATGGTTTTATAATCTCCATAAAAAGTCTTCAACACATCATCATACCCAATTGGTACCTCAATTGTCATATTTTCAAATTTAACCGTTTTTGTCTGTTCGTACCACTCCTTTTTCAAAGGATTTTTATAATGCCACATAAAACAATCCAATTCAGCACATTCATCAATCGAATATAGTGCTGCAATCTTGTCTGTAATTCTAGCTATATGACATTTTGCGTTTGTATCCGGAATTGAAACACCGCTTACCTCTTCAAACTGCTTAATTCTATACTCCAGTTTGCCTTCTTCTTTCAATTCATCCCATGAACTAACAATGGCAAACCCTACATCATATAATGAGCGCTGTATCTCATATTCTTCTGTATCAACTGGTATTCCATCTAGTGGGAAAATATCAATTCCTACGCTTGGGAACGGATACCCATGAAAATACTTCATATACTCACCGGGATTCCACAACGCTTGATCTGCTCCTACAATCAGTTGTGAATAACCTTCATCATTTCTTCCAATCGAATCATTTGAATGTATTCCTTGAATAACAAATCCTTTCGGGAGCTGTGCCGGGAGTATTTGAATCAATTGATCATACTCTTTCCTAAGCATAGTTATATCAATATCATCATCCCAAGGAACAAATCCCTGATGTCTGATAGCTCCTAATAACGTTCCACTATCCGCAAAATATCGCAACCCGTTATTATTACAAATATCCACAACGACAGCTAACACTTCCATCTCCGCTGCCCAGGCGCGTTTCATCAAAGAAGGGACCTCAAAGCCACATCTTATTTCCTTTTCAAAAAAATTCTCTTCAAACTGCATACAATCGCTCCTATTTAAATAAACTTAATTTTATCTTTTAATTAAATACCTTATCTGTTCCAAAATATAGTTTCTATATTCCATTTCTTTTTGAGAATCTTGAATTTCATTTCCATTGTCGTCTAAAATGTAACTTTTAACTTTTGAAATATCAATTTGATATTCTTTGCTGACTGGTTCTAATGTTTCAAAATAGTAATGAAAATTTTTTCCATGTAAGGCACCCTGATATGGATCTCCTGCAAAAATTGTCTGAGAAAAAGCAAAATCCCGCTCTGTATCTCCACCAAACACAATAGGCAGATTGGCGTCTGTGTTCTCATATTGATATTCAATTCCTGCTAATTTACAAAGAATTGCCGCATAATCGACATTTTGCACAATTTCGCTGCACTCTATCGCCGGTAAATTTCCATCTCTTACCATAAAAGGAACTTTCACTCTTTCTTCGGAAATAAAAGCTTTGTCATCCGAAACCATAAAAGCCGTTCCATGGTCTGAAAACAAAGAAATTGTTATCTCATCATCACTATATTTACTTTCAATATAATCATACAACTGTCCAAGCCAAAAATCAATTTCCTGCAATTCTCGAACATAAATTTTTTCACGATTTTTGCTATACGTCTGCTTTACTGTCGTTTTAATCTGATTGTCAATTTTCCGATCTTGCAATGGAGTTTCAGACTGCACTTTCAGAGACCTCATAAAGCCCCCTGCCACATCATGCAGATCCACAATATTCACAAGCATAAACTGATTCGTCTCGGAAAATGTTTCCAGATGCTGTAATATATCTTCTACAATATACTTAGTCCGGTAACTATTTTTATAAAGTCTCCGTGCAATTCCTCTATTATACCCCTGTGCCATTGTAACAGCATCATTACCTCCAATCATCGCTGTCACATAACCTTGCTCTTGAAAATATTCTGCTAGCACTTTCCGATTTTTCATAAAATCAAAACGAAAATTTTCATCCAAATTCATATGAGAAGATGAGTACTGCCCCGTCCAATAGCTGCCTATGGATGCAAGAGTCCATTCCGATCCTGAATAAAACTCTGTACAAACAACTCCTTTTGAAAAAAACTTTGCTGTGTTTGGCATAACATTTTCAAAGCCATATCGTTTAAATACCACTTCATTTACACTATCAATAAAAATCCCCATTACCAACCGCTTATGTTTATTATCCTTTTTTTGAAACAACGGAAGTGGCTTTGCAAAAACAGCTTCTTTCTCAAGATGATACGTATGTTTTCCTTTTACCGGCAAATAAATATACTTTCCCTTTGATGAATCACAATACAAAGTGTCTTCTGGATTCTCTGTATCAAATATCATATTTTCCCGTTCAGCGGACATTTTATAATTCATACAAATCGGTAATAACATTTTCTGTTTTGCATCAATTTGATAACAATTTGTTATTTGATCAATTTCAAATCCTTCACATATTGCATGAAAAGGATCGCGTTGTGCATGCAAATGATCAAAATAGCAATCTAATAAATTTTCCGCGTATCCTATATAATAATTTTTATAATCATGACTTGTTAAAATTTTCCCACACATATCCGCCATCGTTTTAAATGGTTCATGACAAGCAAACTGAAATTTATTATCAAGCAGGTACAATTGTTCTTCCAAATTTTCATCTTGTTTTGACATTTCGCGGATATGCTGCAATTCCATACAAATTTCCTGATCATCAACCAAAAAGATATCTGCTCTTTTTTGAAAATGTTGAACGCACAAAAAATGCCAGTATGCCTGCGTATTTTTCCCCAATTCCAATGCAGTTACCGCAAGATTATAATTCGCCTCGATGCTGAAAGGATTATGTGAAACCGCTTCCAGCGCCCATTCATATGCCTTATCATACTTTTCTGATATAATATATAAAGATACCTTATAAGAAAACAAATCAAAGTCATATGGATTTTCTTTTTCATATTCTAATATTGCCTGCTCAATCTGTGTCACATCCTGGGATGCAATAATTTGTTCAACTTCCTTATTCATTTTCAGCCGCCTCCTTGATTTCATCACATAATCTGCAAATTTTCGTGCCTTGAATCCTCGCTCCCCCCTCGGTAGCATCTACAAACTCTATTTTACAACTATCCTTTTGTGCTCTGGCAATACAATTTTCAATCCATATCCGATATTGATTCAGATTTTCTGCCGTTCCAACTAAGTTCCCGTAAATATCCGGAATCTTGATTGTAGCCTCGCCGATTTCATCTTCTACAGCAATTTCATGGTGAGTTTTTCCTCCGGTAAAGGCAAGATCTAGTCCCAGAAAAACAACCTTTTTTACCTGACAGCAAATACAAAGATAAAGAGCTGTTGTGGCGACAGATCCACCGGTCTCAACCAGCTGACATTTTTTTTCTTTCGCATAATGTTCTGCCATATCAAAACCTTTTTGGTATAAAATATACTTTTTTCCTTTATAATCTCTTGCCACCTGTGCGAAAGCCGTACTTAATAAAATCATCGGAACCGTACTATTTTCCATTCCTTCAATCTGTTTATGCACATAAGGTTTCGGATCTGTAATAATAACATAATCCGGGTGTATATCTTCCAACGTACATTTTCGAAAGGAAGTACCAACTGTCATTACAATACTATCTTTCTCACGCTTCTTTAATAGTTTAATATTTTTATCAAGAGAAGGTCCGCCTGCAATCAGGTAAACCTTTTTTCCAAATAAATTTTTCTTTAAATTTTCTATTCCCTCATTTATATGGGTAGAATTATAAGCAAAATTTATGGCAAAATTATTTTCCCAATATTTTGCATTATCGATTTGCAAAAATAAGCGTTTCATTTTTTGCTTTAATTCTACATCTTTTATCGTCTGAATGGAAGGATAATACAAGCACAGTTTTTCTCTTTTTTTATCAATACTGCACGAAACATCGTAAAATTTAATATATCCGGGATCATACACCAATTCTATGTTTTTTCTTGGGTTCCCTATATTGTTTTGGTATATTTCGATCATTTTCCTATCTTCTTCGTATACAACGACATGAACAAGCGGGTTTTCGGCCAGAAAACAAGTATGATATCCAAGACCTAACCCCACAATATGATACTTTTCTATTCCTGCTTCCAGTTGTCTTTCGCTCCACAAAAAAGCCTCTTTCCATGGATCACAATTCGAATGCAAATATCTCCATTGATTCTTTATTTTTTTCGCCACAGTAACCGATACTGTTTCCGTATATTCCAAACGGTATTCTTCATAATCAGGGAACCCACCCCACTCCGGCATCCATTCTGTAATCTCTTTCTTTAACACATCAACAATACCCTTTTCCATATAATCCGCGCAAAGAATATAGTCACGATTTTCATATGCCGCTAATAAACATTCAAAATTATCTAACAGTAATGATTTCAAGGCCGTCATTTCTCCATAATCAAGAAGCCTTTCTAACTGATTAATACAATCGGAAAATACAATATCCGCCCTTGCAATCTGCTGGCTTCTTATACATAAGATCCACTTACCAGTTATCTTAAAAAAGGATTCTAAATCTGTTTGAAAATGACTTTTTTTATTCATACCTACGCTTCCTCCATCATCGCCTCAGCAATCGCTAAATCAATTGGTGTATTAATATCCAGTCCTTCTGTCTCATCGATAAGGAAACCATTCACTTTTGTTCCAAGCACGCTTTTTGTAAGATACAATGCGTCTGTCTTTGTTACATAATAGGCACTATTTTCAATATACATCGGTTTCCTTTCCTGTCGTCTTCTCGGTGCATCCGGATGCAGTCTTCCAAAGAAACCATCTTCCTTTTGAACCCAATAATCCGTGCGTGTTTCATGCAGAGACAGTAATGCATCAAATTGTTTTATATCTCTCTCGAATTGATGAATAAACTCAATAAATGTCTGTTCTTTCCGAAATGGTGACGTAGGCTGTAACGTAAGCACCGCATCATATATAACCTTTTTTTCCAACTGCATCTTTTCTATTGCATGAAAAAGTGCAGCTTCTGTGGACGCAGTATCTCCTGAAATTTCCTCCGGGCGCATCACCACTTCAATGCCCATGAATTTCTTTGCCACACATGCAATTTCTTCCGAATCAGTACTCACTACCACATCTATCTGCATCTTCGGTTCGGCTTCTTTCACTCGAGTTATCCACTCCAGGGTATAGCTTAATAAAGGTTTTCCACACAATGGTGCAATATTCTTTTTCGGTATGCCTTTTGATCCTCCGCGTGCCGGAATCACTGCCAAATATCGCATATTATCCTCTCCGTTCTTCTAAATATTTATAAATGCTTTTTAATGTAATTACATCCACCAATCGATACTCTTTATCAACCACAGGAAGCATTGTAATCTGAGTCTTCTTAAAAATCTGATATGCTTTCTGCATATCATTTTCATTCATATAAAGGAAAGACGGTTTTACAATGGTTGCAACTCTTGCATACAAATCTTTACCTCTTATCAATGCACGCAGGATATCTCCTTGGCTCACAATTCCAACAACCTTGTCTTCCTTTCCAATCACTACGACACCCCTTTCTTTATTTTCATCAATAATCTCTAACGCCTCTTTGATCGTATAATCTTCTTTTACACAATATTTTCCATATTCCACAATTTCTCATCTCCTTTAATATGTCAATTTTTTTGTCAGCCATTTTTCATCCACTTTTGTATTGAGCAGCAAATCCAATATTTTTTCCGAGGAATGTCCATCTCCATATGGGTTTACACAATTTTCCCTCAAATATTGATGAAACTCTTCCGAACAGGCTTTTTCTATACTCTCCACAATCTTCCCTTTATCAAAAGGAACATCTATCACATTAATTCCGCGAAAACGCATATCCTGTCTTCTTCCTATATTTACCGCCGGTGTACAAAATGTTGGTGCCTCTAATAATCCCGAACTTGAATTTCCCACAATGCATTTTGCGTTTTTCAGCAATCCAAGATAGTCTTCACGTTTTAAATTCGAATAAAAATGATACTCTCCTTTTCGATATTGCATAATAGCCTCTTTTACAAGATTGGATCCTGCATCGTTATTAGGAAGAATCAAAATTTTGGGAAGATTAATCTCATTCAATGCTTCAATAAAAATTTTCGCCTGATCACCTGCTTTACTTGCTTCCTCCGTCACCGGATGCATCACACCAAGAAGGAACCCATCTTTCAGTGTCACAATCAGTTTTTCCTCTAATTGTTCTAATTCCGTATATTGTGCCTGCACCATCTCGTCAATCTGTGGTGCTCCTACATTAAAAATACGGAATTCTTCTTCTCCCAATTTTTTTAAACGATCTGCCGCATCCTGATTTGCCGCAAAATGCATATGAACCAATTTTCCAATTGCATGTCTTGTCATCCCATCAATATTTCCAGACAACTCTCCTGCTTGAATATGAGCCACGGGTGTATAAGTATATGCAGCTGCGATTGCTCCCATAAGCTGTTCTCCACGATCCCCTGCCAAAAGCACCCAATCCGGTCGTTCTTTATCTAAAATATCCGGCAGGCTATTAAGAAAAATTCCCAGAGATTTTGCTTGTGTGTAGTGGTTATAACCATCTAAAGACATATGTACTTTGTAATCAATCGAAAATCCATCTTGTTCGATTTCTCGGTATGAACTTCCATATGCTTCCAGCAAATGCATATTGGTAACAACAAGTACCGGTTTTACATCCTTCCTTTGCTGCATTAATCGCAAAATTGGTCTGATATACCCCCATTCTCCTCTTGATCCAGTAACAATCAGAATTTTTTTCACGACAGTTCCTCCATTCTTTATTCAAAATCACTTTCTTTAAGCAACACATTCTCCTCAATATTTACCGTTGCTTTTTTCCCAATAATTTCCTCCATGCGATGAGAAGGAATTCCGGTACCCGGACGTTTAGACCATATCATGTCCTGGGTAATAACCTGTCCTTTTGCAATAGGACATCTCGTAACAATACTTCGAAATGCCCACTCACGAATTGGATCTTCGGCGTCATGAACACGTTTTTCACATCCCAAAGCAGCTTCCACCTTATGTACTCCATCAACAAGATGATATAAATCATCAAAGTCAATCGACACACTCTGATCAGGTCCCGGCGTGCGTTTATCTAAAATCACATGTTTCTCAATAAGTTTTGCTCCCAGTGTTACTGCCCCAAAACACGTATATAAATCCGGGGTATGATCCGAATGTCCAATCACTGCTTCTGGAAACCGCTCTCTCATTTTAGGTATTACTCCTAGATTAACATCTTCATATTTAGGCGGATATTCAGACAAACAATTGGTAAATATCAAAGGAATCTCCGTCTTTATCAATGCCTGATATGTCCGCTCAACTTCATCCAATGTGCACATTCCTGTCGATATTATCATTGGTTTTCCCAATTCTGCTATTTTTACCAAAGAAGGAATATCTGTCATTTCTCCTGATCCTATCTTGAAGGCATCTACACCAATTTCGTTCAATTCATAAGCAGCCTTTAAACTAAACGGGGTACATAAATATTGAATTCCAATTTCTTTACAATAATTCATCAATTCTACATGTTGATCTAATGTCAAAGCATGTAATTTTAAGAAATCATACAATGGAATATCGAAATTCGACGACATTGGAACATCCTTTAACATTTCTTCGTCTGGTAAATGATGTTGGAATTTAATGCAGTCCGCACCTGCCAATTTTGCCCGACGGCACATTTCTTTGGCATCTTCCATATTTCCCATATGATTATCGCATCCTTCTGCAATTACATAGACCGGGTTCTTCTCCCCAATCACTTTATCTCCTATTTGAACTTGTGGCATCTCTGATCACTCCTTTTCTACAATTTTACATGCCATTTCATGGTACAAAATATCTGCAGCCATAATATAATCTTTACTTTCAACTGCATCAAACAGCGGTTGAATAAATGGAGAAAATTCTGGTATCTGCACAACCATCTCAACCGTAGGAAGAAACAATTTCATTGCTTCTTGAATTTTTTCTTGATAAAACAATGTTGAAATTTCTTTTAAACCGGTCTTTACTTTTTCTAAATCCATTTCAATTCCTCCATCCATGAAAACTCATATATTCTATTGCTTTCTGAAAACGAATCCACTCCTTTTCTTCTTCAGAAACGTACATACACTCCTTTAAAATAGGATAAAACATTGTCTCCTCCAATTGTTTCTTCTTTTCGTGGTAATCCTTACTGCTCCACTTTGACACCTCTCTAAACTGTTGTTTTGCTTTTTGAAGACAAGCAAGCATATATTCATATTCCGCTTCTGACACTCGATACTCTTTTTCTTCTAAAAAAGACATATCGACCTGAAAATCCTGAATTTTATCAACAACTTCTTTTAAAGGAATTTGTAGTGTATCCGGAACAGCTGCTCCGCCCTCGGTTGCATTAATAACTTTACAGTTTTCAAGTGTTTTAATCGTTCTCTCATACCAGCACCAAAAACCATACCAATCCGGTCTTGACTGCACCATCCCACCATAATACCCTGGAAGTAATTGATCAGCCGCAATATCTTCACGCACACCTTCCGCATGACTGCTTCCATCTTCACCAAATGCCAAATCTTGTCCTACTAAAACAATTTGTTCTGCTCCCAGCATTGCAAAAGTTGAAAATGCTGCAATAGCACAACTGCCGTAATATTCATAATTTGCACTTGGAAAACCAACCTCTTTTTTAATATGCTGTAAAAAGGGTTTATCAAGAATCATTATTTTAGGACCTTGATTCCAATAAAATGTCTTTTCTCCAATACAACTGCTACACATAATAGGAACCTTTCTATATTCCTCATCTACTGTTGCATAGGCATTTGTTTCATCAATATCAACAATAATATCCGGCACAATTTTTTCTTCTTTTAAATATAAAACCGCTCGTGCTACCGCTACAATAAGAGCATGCCCTTTCGCACGTTTTAATTCTCCAATATTTTTTCTTAAAGAAGGCCCTGCTGCTACAACAATAACCGGCATATGAATATCCCAGTTTTCTTTTAAACGTTCCACAATTATAGCATTTCTATAATATTGAATACGTTCTAACGGTTTCTCAATATCTTGTCTAAAAAAACGCCGTGTAGTCAATAGATTCTGCTCTTTAAAATATAACCATTGAAATACCCTCTCATCAAACCATTGACTTTCCTTACTATAAATTTCATTATATCCAGGCAGATACATCGTACAAAAGTGATCTCGCTCTGGTTGATAATCCACAAAAAACATATCCAATTGTTGGAATATATGTTCTTGTCCTTCTTTCCCAATAGACAAATATATATTTTCATATTCCAAGCTAGATGAAATATCCACTCTTTCAATAAACTGTAAAAAAAGTTCCGGGTCAGGCTCATATATAAATACCTTTTCCCCCTCCTTTAAATACTTGGCTATTTTTAAGAAAACTTCATAAATAGCCATTCCAAACAAACAAATGCTTGCATTTGCTAATTCATATTGACTTATCCATTGTTGTATTAAATTTTGATTCGAATAACAGCTTCCAATCCGTCTTTTATCAACAAATACAATATTTTCATTCGAAATATTTTTCTGCCATTTATACACATTTTGTTCTATATTATTCTCATATTTTTCCGCTAAATACGACAACAATACAGGATTATTTTTTCCTAATGCTTTAAGATTTTTTTCAAAAAGGGTCATGAAACATTCCTCGCTTTCACAAATCTTTTTTGCACTCTTCCAAATACTTTAATAGTTTATGGGCAAGTGCATAAAAACCATCTTCTGTAACTTCTTCATCCGCCATCTGATATAATTGAAGAATTCCGTAAATAAGCATACTCTTAACATCTATTGTTTTACTTTTATTTTCAATAATATCACACACTTCTTTAGTAATTAATCGATAGATTTCCTGCACATTAACCGTTTTACCATAAAATGTTTTTTTAGTTTTGAGAAATATATTGTCAAGCGCGGAATGTTTCTTCCCCCATTCTCTCATTGCTCTTTCCAATGGCAGATAATCTGCACCATGAATTTTAACTCCATTTTTTGCTGTATTAATTACGTGATCAAATTTGCAAACTGGTATCGCATTCTCATACCATTTTGCAAACCGATACCAATCCTGCCTTGATTGTACCTTGTTCCCATTATTCCCGTCTACAATAAAACATTCTTCTGCTTCATACGCTTCACTCTGTTCATGTATATGGGATTTATGATCACTTCCATATGCCATATCTTGTCCAACCAAAATTACGGTCTTTACACCAAGTTCTTTACATATTGCAAAAAGTGAGGTGGCCCCATTACCTCCAAATCGGTACGTTGACTTTGGAATGTTATATTTATTATAAACTCTTTCTGCCAGTTCTTCTTCATAACCAAAAACAATTGGTGCTTGCTGTTTTTTTATGAGTTCATGATTTGTAGACAATTTAGCAAACATCGGGATATTTCGAACCCTGTCATCTGCAAAATAAGCCCAGTCTTTTTTCGGTTCAATACTAATAAACATGTCTGGTATTATATCATGTTGTAACAAAAAATTTAACGCGGAATCCACTGCAAAAACATATACTAACTCTCTCCATTTTTTAACAATATGAATATTGTCTTTTAGGGAAGGCCCCGCTCCGACCAAAAGCACCGGCACATTTTTTTCCCAACTTTCAGCCAAATAAGGAACAACTGTATTTTCTTCCAAATAACGAATATTATATAATTGATTAAAAGGCGAATACTTTATAAATCTTCTTATTGTATTTCTATTAGACATAATTACGCCAACACCATTCCGGTAAATTCTTGCAATTTCTTTTGCAGCATCCGGAAACACACGTCCATAATTCGGAGACACAAAAAAAGCTTTGTCATCATAATTATTTATCGTAAGCATCTCCTCCAACACACCGGAGCTCATATCTTCGTTTATTCCTTTTATAATAACACGAACTCCCGGTGTAGAAAAGAAAAGAGATAAATCACATATTCGTAATGCTTGCAAAAAAACATCCAACGACGGCTCATATATAAACAATTTACTTTGCGAAGTTTTATTTTCAATAATACTTCTTGCATAAGAACCATTTCCCAATCCTACTAAAAATAAATTTTGTCCTTTCTTTTCTTTTTCATTCAAACCTTTATACCACACTTGAGCCGCATACTCTGGATCATACAAACTATTCATTCTAATTCTACTATTTGTAGCTAAATTTGTAATAGCAAGACTCGGATAATTTATGGTCCTCTCAAATTCAATTTCTATATTTTCTAACCTATCTTTGTTATATGTTTGATCAGAAAGTCGTTCATATAACTCTGGAAAACCATTTTTTATACTGTTTAAATTATTATTATACATATTCATACACATCGGCCTCGCTCATTAAAAAAAGGGCCAGCCATACGGCTGGCCCAAAACAAAACATACATATGATGTTCTTTTTTGATTTTGCATATTACTGAAGCAAACTAAGTACTCCCTGATTCTGCTGATTTGCCTGAGCAAGCATAGATGTTGCAGCCTGCTGCAAGATGCTCTCTTTAGAGAATCTTGTCATCTCATCTGCCATATCTACGTCACGGATACGAGACTCTGCATTCTGAATATTTTCAGCTGCGTTGTCATCATTCTTAACTGTGTACTCCAAACGGTTCTGGATAGCACCAAGTTTAGAACGAGTCTTAGAAAGATTCGTAATGTTTGTATCAATCGACTTAATTGCAGCTGTTGCTTTTGAATAAGTAGCTACAGATCCTTTGATATCTGTCATTTCAGTTTTGGCAATTGAAACTACGATGCTCTGAGCATTGTTAGCACCAACCTGGAAATGTTTTCCTTTGAAAGTACCATTGCAAAGTTTCTGAGTATTGAACTCTGTCTGAGAAGTAATACGATCAAATTCCTGCTTCAACTGATCCAACTCTTCGCTGATAGCTGTACGGTCAGCAGTAACGTTTGTATCGTTGGCTGCCTGTACTGCCAATTCACGAGCACGCTGCAAAATTGCATGCTGCTGATCCATAGCACCTTCAGCTGTCTGAATCAAAGAAATACCATCCTGAGCATTGTCAGATGCACGATTCAAACCACGAACCTGTCCTCTCATCTTTTCAGAAATACTAAGTCCAGCTGCGTCATCTGCTGCACGGTTAATTCTATAACCACTGGAAAGTTTTTCTGTAGATTTTGCAAGATTGTTTCCTACGATTCCTAATTGTCTGTTTGCATTCATTGATGCGATGTTGTGTTGTACTATCATAAGTCATTCCTCCTTGAAATTCAATCGGCATCCATGCCGATGTTGTTTTGTTTTGTACTATATATATCGGACATCTTTCGATATCCTTTATACCTTTTTTGAATTTTTTTGATTTTTTTATTTAGTCTCATTAAAGAAATAGGAACTGCCCGGTTTATGGGCATTTGCCATGTTTTGATAATAACTTGCCGCTGTCCGGTTATTCGTATGAAATTTTTTCACCGACTGTTTTTGATTGGCAAGGTAAATTTTAAAGTGTCCACTATTTTGATGTTCCAATGCCTGTATCTGGATGCCCAGTTCGGATACTTCGTTAATCAATTTCTGCATTTTCTGTATTTGAATTTTATAAGTCATGCGATTTGCAGTAATTTCTTTTTCCACATGTCGAAATAAGGTATCAAAACCTTCATCCATCTGATTCAGTTTTTCAATTTCTTCTCCCTTTCGATCTATGATATTCTGGAAGATCTCCACATCCATTTCTTCATCTTTTAAAAGTGTTTCCTGTTCTCTTGTTTGATGAAGAAGTTTCTGTAATATTGCTTTTTTTCGTTCCAGTGTATCAACCATCATGTTGACATATACTTCTTCTCTTGCCATCATTTCACATCCTTACTATCGCCCCACTTTATTTAGGCGCATCACTTCTTTCCAGGTATCACGCATCTCTCGAATTCGTTTCACTGCCTCCTGAAGCTGATTTTCATCTTTATGTATATTTGCATCAACAAGGCAACGGTAAATGTAATCATATACTCGGTCAAAATCTTCCCATACCGGATATTTATGATCCAAAGACACACGAAATTCGGTAATGATTGCTTGTGCTTTCTTTAAATTTGTATTAATCTTCTCATAATCTTTATTTTCAAATCCAATCAACGCGATGTTACAAAATTTGATTGCTCCATCATAAAGCATCAAGGTCAACTCCGGTTTTGATGCTGTCATAATCGCATTTCTTTGATAAGTATTTATTGCGTTAGAATCCATAGGTTCCTCCCATTCTGAATATCAGATACAAGAGTATAAAGGTAACCTCCATACTCTTGCATCTTTCTTTCTTATTCTTCTGTTATTTATCAACTGCCGAGAAGTCCCGATAAAGAACTGGACTGAGACTGCAGTTTTGCAAGGGCTGTTTCCATTGCAGTAAACTTGCTATAATAAGATTCCTCTAAATCTGCCAGTTTTGTCTCCCATTCTTTAATCTGCTTCTCATAGTCTTTGATATCATCTTTCATCTTGATATCGCTGTAAAATGTCTGCGCACTGCTAACTTTACTTCCCGCCATTTTATCACTCATGGTTTTACGAAGATTTCCAAAGATTCCTGAAAGCACATTGACAACAGTATCCGGATCTTCATCCAGAGCTTTCTTCAATTTATCAGTCTCTGCTGCATAAACGGAATCTTCACTATCACCATAAATATGATACTGACCGCCCTCCGTATAATCCTTCGAGGTAGAAATTCCAAAACTTGCCAAGGAATATTTTTTTCCATTGTAAGTAACCTGAGTCATCATTGCACTCTTCATTGCATTACGGATAGTTCCCAGACTACTGTCATTACGAAGAAGAGATGCCTTAATTTTATCTTCCCAAAGTTTTACATCATCATCCGACATATCTTTTTTCTGTTCACTGGTAAGCGGCTCATAGCCTTTTGCGGAATCCGCTGTATACAATTCATTCATTTCCTTGATAAGTGAATTATACTCCGTAAGGAAATTCTTGATGGATTTGTATACGGCATCCGTATCACTGGATACAGAGAAAGTAATCGGTTCATCTGTTTTCGTAAGACCAGTCAATTCAATATTTAATCCGTTTGCGGATACAGTCGAAGAGGAAGATGTCATTTCCGCTCCATTCAAAAGGATTTTACTATCGGAAGCTTTTATCAATGCCATTCCCTCCGGCAAAGTACCGTCTGCATTGCCGTTTACAGTTACTTTTCCATCACTGTCGACATTGATATCTGCCAAACCAATACAAGCAAGTGCCGAACCATTCAACTCATACGTACGATCCGTAACGGAAGCATAATCACTTACCACGCCCGAAATATCACTCTTGATACTGTCCTTGCTAAAGGTAGACGTTCCTTCAATTGCAGATATCTCGAGAGGGTCTGTATCATTGCCGGTACCATAGTATTTAACCAAAGCCCTGCTGTCCAGTGTATTGCTAATGTCATACACTGTTTTTCCAGCAAAAGCAGCCTCTTTAACAGCAAGTTTTGTTTCCTCATCTGAACTGATCTGCGTATTTACAAAACTTGTCGTATCACTATCCGCCTGTTTTGCCACTGCTGTATCAAATTCATTTTTTGCTTTCCAGGAAACATACTCTTCTTTTGTCATATCCTGAATACCCAGTGCCGCTTTGTCCGAGTCAGCATAGGCATCAAATTCTGCCTCATATTTTGCTTTCAATTCTGCATTTACAGAACCATCTTCTTCATAATATGTAGACTTCAGACTTTCTTGGGCCTTTGCCTCATACGTTGCATAATTTTCACTATACAACTTTGCTTTGATGTAAGTAGAAGCTCCGGCCTGTGCTTTTTCTGTACGATCAGCCAGCTCGGCTCCTGCGATTGCATCAAAAGCTTCTTTATAAGCATCCGTATCTACTCCTGATGTTTCAAGTTTGGCCATTGCCTCATCAACAATTGTTTTATTTGTGGAACTCATGCCAGCATAACCTACGGCATCTTTTAATTTTTTTCTGGCATTTACTTCCGTATCACTTACACCTGACGTCGTAATAGAAAAGGCATTGGCAAGTCCACTATCCTTACTGCTGATGAAAATTCGTTTCTGATTGGTATCAAAGTTTGCATTCAGGCCCGCTTTCTGCAATTGACTAGCAAAATCATCAATGGTTGTATCTTCTGTTATTGTAAACTTTGCTTCCTGATTTCCAACTTTTACTTTTATTTCTTTATTTAAAAGGCTGGAGTCGAGATCCACCATCTTAGTACTTCCGTTATTCGCATTAATTTTGCTTCCGGTCAGATACTGAGATGTCGCAATATTTTGAATCTCCATTGTGTAACTACCATTTGCAGCTTTCGTTGTCGCTGTAACCTTAGCCTTAGTTTCATCAGAGCACGTTGCCTTTTTTGTCATATAAGATGACTGCAATTGCATCTTAGAAACTTGTTCTGTATAAAGTTTATATAATTTGGTATTTAATTCCTGCCATTTGGTCTGTTTCCACTCTAACTTCGTCTTTTCCTGCACTAACTTGGTCTTTTTCAAACTCTGTGCTGACATCAGGGCACCTACGATTGCTTCGGTGTCAAGTCCTGAGGACAGACCACTCATTCGAATTGCCATATCGTCTCCTCCTTATCTCTTCTCGTCTACAAGGATTCCTGCCATTTCCCACATCTTCTGTAACATGTCCAGAGATTTTTCCGGTGGAATCTCACGGATCACTTCATCCGTATCGGCATTCAATACTTTAATAGACACACGGTTTGTCTCTTTATGATAAGAATATTCGCATCTCGTATGCTCCATCTTAAGATTTGCTTTCGATACCGCATCGTTAATCGATGCTTCGCTTGCCGCATGTTCTTTTCTCTGCTGGTTATTGCCTCCCTGCTGACCAGCATTTCCCTTTTCATTTGCTGCCTGAACCTGAGGTACCTCCAGTGCCGGATTCGGCGAATCGACATTCACTGCTTCCCCCGTTGTTGTCTTTGGTGTCGTACGCACAACCTCTGTGGTACCATAATTTGCATTTACATTTGATATTGCTTCAATTTCCATTTTCAAACACCTCCATGTGTATCTTAATGCAAAATTCATCGTTTCTTAAAGAACATATCGGCAAAATCATTAGAAAAGTTAACCTTATTTGAACAACTCATTCAAAGCCTTCGGATCTGCCGAATTCACAGCCTCTTCATTTGCTTTCTGAATCTGAAGATATAATTCTTTTCGATAAATCGGAACAGATTTTGGCGCATTGATCCCAATCTTAACCTGGTCCCCTTTGATTTCCAAAATCGTCACTTCTACATCATCATTGATCACGATGGATTCGTTTACTTTTCTTGCCAGTGCTAACATCGTTTACGCCTCCTTTTTCCCTTTCAGAATATCATAAATTTTGTATTTAATCTCGTATTCTTCATTTTCTACAACAACCTGTGCTCCCTTTCTTGTATCGGCATTGATAATAATCGGGGCTTTTAAATTTGCTGACATTTGAGTTACATCCTGAGGAACCGTAAGGGGGAGAAGGACCACGATATTTTCCTCCGTGATATCACCAAGTCCCTTCAAAAGTTCATCCTCCACAATCGGATTATAATCTTCCTTTACTGCCATTGGATTTATGACTGAAAATGCCAAGCCCGGTTCTTCTACACTCTGAAACCAGGAAACATTCGGTCTTCCTTCTTTTTCACTATCAAAAAGAATGGTATATTTTTTATATTCTTCGAAACCAAACATCCCACGTTCCATTGTAATGATCTTGTCTTCCGAAAGATTGATTTCCCCAAAATATTTTGTTTTTACTAACATATCATTTCCTCCATTCTGCTATCAGATAAAATTTAAAAGAGAAGTTCCCAAAATTTTCGCCGTCGCCTGCAAAGATGCCTGATACAGCAGATCCGCCTGTGTATAATTGACATAAGCTTCTTCCAGGTCCGCATCTTCGTTTTCTGATTTCGACTCTTTCGTATCTGTCTGCAATACTTCCAACTTGCTTGATGTCATTTTCAAACGGTTATAACGGGAACCATGTTCTGCCAGTGCCACATTTAATGTATCTTTGGCATTTTGGAATACCGTGATCGAATGGGTATAAGCATTGGTCAGTACTGTGTTCTGCAACGAAATTTCTGTCTCCGTGCGGTTGTACAATTCTTGTAGCGTAGCAAGGGTCTCGGTATCATTGGGGTCACAATCATCAATTCTTTTCTGAATTGATACTAACGTTTTATCCATAATATCCAGATTATTGATCACGTTATAAATGTCATCTACCGCACGTCCGATGGAAGTGTCAAATGCATTGCAGCCAAGGGTATTGACTGTGATCGTCTGGCTGAAATTGATCTGATAATTAATTTTCTGCTCTTTGATATTGAAATAATTTTTCGTTTCGCCGGTCACATTGTCTACAGCTGTAGATTCAAAATAATGTTCCGGACGAATATCATTTTTCTCAAAATTCGTTTTGGAATACTGTACTTTCAGATCCGAACCGGCGCGGATAGAATCGTACACGCCATCGCCAAATACAAGTTCTCCGGTCTCCGGTACAAAATAAATTTCGTCCTCTGCCGGATGATACTGTTCATTAAATGTTTTATTATTTGCTATGCTTTTTGTCACTGCTGTAATTGTCTGTGATTTTCCGGAAGCATCGGTATACGTCACTGTCACATCACGCTCATCGCAGTTATCGTAAGAAAGCTGGATGCGGTGTGTCTCAAGATATTCGGAAGCCTCGTTGGCATAATCCGAAGCGCTCTTGCTGTCATCGTATTCCGGCTGTCCATATACATAATTATACCGCTGAATGTTATTGATCTTTAATTCTTCGGTCATCGTATAGGTCACATTGGTGCTGTCCTCTTCAAAAAGGAGCGGCACATCGGTGCGGTAGCCGGTAAAAAGATAGCGGCCGGCATAGTCCATGTTGGCATTCTGCTGGTAAATAAATTCGCAGTACTGTTTCAGCTGCGCTGCGATCGTAGAACGATCCTTGTCGTTGTTGGTACCATTGGCAGCCTGTGTGACGTAATCGATCATGGTATCCAGGATGCCATCCGCTTTTTTTAATGGTTCCTCGGTCGCATCCATCCAGTTTTCCGCTTCATCGCAGTTGGAAAGATACTGTTCTATTTCTACAAGTGTCGTACGGTATTTCAGAGCACGTACAGCAATCGTTGGATTATCTGAAGGTTTCTGTATTTTTTTCTGAGACGAAAACTGCTGAAAGTAGTCGTTTGACGTCTCTTTGTTTTTCTGAATATGAAGCATTGCATTGCTTCGGATCATGTTATTGGTAATACGCATGTGTTGTCACATCCTTCCTAGACTGCTGTCTGATTGATCAGTTTGTCAAGCACCTCGTTCATTACGGAAAGCACTTTATACTGGTTAAAGAGCATCTGCTGGTAAGTCAGCAGTCCCTCTGTCTCTTCGTCTTCATCGACACCGGAAACGGATTGTCTCTGGATATCTACGGCATCGCGGATATTTTGCTGGCTTTTCTCCAGCGATGTAGCTTTTTGTCCATCGACTCCGACATCTGCAGTCAGCGACTGAAGAAACGAATCCGGCGCGCCATGGAGGAACATCTTGGAATCGTCTTTCAGATCGGATAATTTTTTGAGATTCAGGTTTTCTGATTTTCCCGGAAGTGATTCGGCGTTGCAGGCAACCAGTTTCGGGTCGCGGGAAACCGCATCGCTGACGCAGAAATTCATCGCTGTCATATAGTAATAACTTCCGGTGTAGCTTCCATTGGCATCCGATGTGGCAAGGGAAGAAAAACTGCGATCCTTTCCATCCACTTTACTGGTAAAGATATAATTATCTCCGGTTGCTGCTACTGTCGCATTGAAGAAATCAATGCCGGCATTGCCGTAATCATCGTAACCGCTCTTATGGACATCATTAAACTCCTGTGAATACGTACGGACAAATTCATTGAGCTGCGCCATATAATATGGAATTCCCTTGTAATCCACACTGTCTCCTACAGTCACTTCATAACCGCTTGTTACAGCATTATTTAAAATCGTCGCCTGTTTGGCACTGATATTATTTTTCAAGGTAAACTGATACGTAAACGAACCATCGTCTTCCACCTGCACATCAAAATGATCATAGGCATATGTGAAATTGTTGATCGTCAATTCGCCATCCTGTGCCGGGATGTTAAGAAGGTTCACATCGTTAATATTGGCATTTTTCATCGTAAGGACAAGGTTTCCGTCCGCATCGTTCGTAAGCGTGTCGCCTTTTCCCTTTAATATAGTCGCATTGTTACCGTCGCGCACCTGGAAAAGTGCCTGCAATTCACCGCCCAGTGTCGCACTATACGGATAAAACGGGGTTCCGTCAGTCCACGATACCTGATACAGACCACTGATATCATTGATACTCTTTGTCGTATCCAGTTCGGTTACTTGCATTTTATTGACTTCCTGCGTATCTACGAGGATTGCACCATCAACATATACATAATACTGATTCATTCCGACTCCGTCTGCCGGCTCTTTTTCTTTGACTTCGACATTGCAGTATTCAGACAACTGGTCGATCAGAACATTTCGCTGGTCTCTCAGATCATGTGCCGTATTACGGTACGCTTCCAATGTATTGATCTGTTTTGTAAGTGAGGCAATCTTTTCGGCGATCGCATTGATCTGCTCTACCGTCGTCTTGATTTTCTCATTTGCCTCTTCCTGCAAGGATTTCAGATTTGTCGCTGTCTCCTGCACAAAACTGGAAAATGTTTCTGCATAAGAGACGATTTCTTTTCGACGTGTCTCACTTCCCGCATCGGTGGAAGTTCCTGTCAATCGTTTACAGAATTCATCAAAAGAGGTTGTGATACCTGCCTGTTTTTCGTCCTTTGCATAAAGGACTTTCTGCACATCATTGAGAAAATAACTGTGCGTGTTATATTTATAATAGGTTGCATTTGCTTTACAATATTTTACATCATAATAATCGTTATGTTCTCTTACGATGCCTTGTACATAAACTCCGGATCCCTCTACTTTGATGGAACTGACGTGTCTTGTCTGAGCTGCCGTCTTAACAACCTGGCGGGAATAGCCCTTGGTTCCTACGTTTGCCAGATTGTGAGCTGCCGTCTGCATGGACGCATTGTATGCCATCATTCCGGATTTTGCGATATCAAGTCCCTGAAAAGTCGCTCCCATATTGGTCCTCCTTTCTTGTCACCGCCTACAGGCGTGTGAGCAAGTGTTCTATCATTTCATCCACTACCGTGATATAACGCGAAGAGGCGTTATAACACTGCTGGTATTTTATCAAATCTGCTAATTCTTCATCTGTCGAGACACCCATCTCATTTTGTCTGGCAGATTCTACCGAATGTACAGTTGTTTCCTGATTGTCAATAATTCCCTTCCATACATTTCCCAGGGTAGCAAACTGCCCTACCATGGCTCCGTAATAATCACAGAAATTGTATGTTGTCATGGAATTCGGATCCATCGTACCAAATTTTCCCTGCCATTTTGCCAGCAGTTCCTGACAAAGATCGAGGGTATAACCGTCCACATGTCCGGAAGACGCATTGGCACTGAGGGGAAGCTTGGACGGATCTCTCAACAGTTCCGGATTTACCTCCAGCTGATCGGTTGTATATAAAGAATAATGGTCATTCGGATCTTCCGCATTGTACTCGTATACGGTGACTGCCTGCGGTTTTCCATCTTCATCAAGAACGGTCACGGTTTTTTCCGTGTAGCGGCTCGTCTCTCTTCGTACAAAAAGTTCCGCCCCCATCGTCTTATCGGCATCATCGCCGATCGGTGCTTTGTCTGTATCCAGCACAGTGATGGTCGTTCCATCTGCCAGTGTAAGTTCTTTATTCGGACACAAAGTATCGTTTACCATGGTCACGATTCCGTGAATCAACTGGTCAAATTCTGCCTCAATCGTCATAACGATCGACGGCTGTACATTTTCATTGTATTCTTCTACTTTTCGATTATATTCTTCGGTCGCATTGAAATAGGCTTTGCTGTCCAAATTACCGTCCGCATCGAGATAATCGGATTCATTTGGTTTCTGTGGAATATCCAGATAGGTTGTCTTGGATTTTCCTCTTGCCACCAAAAGTCCACGAAGGGAACCGGTGTCAGTGTCATTTTCGCTGGAATAAGACAATTCTCCACGGAGGAAGAAATCGCCGCCCATCTCCCAGACCGGTTTCAACAATTTGGAAGTCTCACTTTCGTTTGCCGTTGTGAGGCGGTGCTGGATATTGGACTCCAGCAAAAACTGACCTTCTGCGTAAATGCTTACGGTTCCATCGACTTCCTCATAACTTTCCACGTTGACATATGTACTTAATTGATCCAACAGAAGATTTCTGGAATCTCTGTAATCGTTTGCCGATTCGCCGGTTGCCTCGTATTTCTGAATTAATTCATTGTACTGGCGGATCTGGTCTACGATGTTATTGATCTGGTCAACCTGATTTTTTACTTCCTGATTCATATTGGTCTGATATTCAACCAGCTGATCCCGAAGTGCATTGGCACGCTCGGTAAACTTGGAAGCGGTCGATACCAGTTCGGAACGGAGTACGATATTGTTCGGCTCCTGTGCCAGATTGGAAACGGCACTCCACAAATCGGTAACGGAAGTGATAAATTCTTCGCCTTCCATCTCTCCAAACAAATCTTCAATTTCCTGTACGGCTTTATACTGAGCCTCATAAAAGCTCTGTCGTCCCGCCTGCACACGGTACTGTGCATCCAAAAAGGTATTTCTCACCTGACGGATCTCGGCGATATCGGTACCTTTTCCGATCTGAAGCCGGTTTGCGTAAGCTCCATATCTGGTCGAATAAAAGGCATCGGTAACGATAACCTGTTGTCTCGAATACCCTTCTGTCGTCGCATTCGCAAGGTTATGTGCGGTCGTATAAAGGGATGACTGCGCAGAATGCAGTCCCGAAACTCCTGTATTAAAACTTGCAAATAAATTTCCCATAACGTTTTCCTCAACTATTCTATAACACAATAGAAGTACACGATGTCCACGAGCCAAATCCGCCCGCTTCTTCTATTGCTTCGCATCAAACATACCGGCACCGTAATCGCCTATATCGACCTGTGCGGCATTGCTTGAATAATTGCTGCTTCCTGAAGACATCCGTGTACTTCTTATCACATTCATATTGAATTCAACCATCTCCAGCGCTTCCGTCAGAAGCTGCTTGTTTTGGAGATTCAGTTCCTGCAGACGTCCCATCGTCCGTTTGAGACGGTCATGCAGTTTTTCTAATGCTTCTTTTTCCTTTGGCTGATTGCCTAACTTTTTTACCAATTTTTCCAGATTCATCTCATCCGGCTTCATTCCCAAAACGGTCGCAATGTCTGCTGTCACCTGCTGCCTCTTGTTTTCCAGATTTCCTACCTGATCAACAAGAACCTGTTCCTGCCCCTGCAGTCCCGCCAGTGAGTCAAGATCGTTGGCAATGACTGCCCGGATCTTCTCCTCCTGAATTGGAATCAAGTCTGTATACAACCGGTCTTCCTTGTCCAGTGTATCGATCAGCTCTTCCATTAAACTTGCCAAAAAACATCCTCCTGTCACTTATCCCCGTGTAATAAAAAGATTTATTATCCGAGTATGCGATCTGCCATCTTCGCTGCAACATCCTCAATCGAAACATTGTATGTTCCGGCTTTCATGCGTTCCATAATATCTTTTACTTTGTCCGCACGAACATCCGGTGATTCCGCTGCTGCCTTCTTCGCGATCTGGTAATCTTTACCAAATTCTGAAATTTCCAAAGAATCTGTCGCTGTGGCTGTGGTTTTTTTCGCTGTCCCTTTTGGCTTGTTTGCCTTATAAAGCTGACTTACCTGCATATAAGCATCGATTCTCATAATATTCACCACCTAAAACCTAAATTTCTTCTGTGTCACAATATGTATCGGAAGAAATAATAGATATATTAATAGGCAATCGAACGAATTTTTTTATATTTTTTTGTATCGTAGACACAAATCCCGGAAGAAGCTTTGCAGAGATAAAAATAATCCCCAATATACAGGCCTCTTGATGCCTCACTGTAAGATTCTTCCAATGAAAGTTTTGCAATGTTCCGAAATCCTTTTTGCTTATCATAGGAAAAAATCTCATAAAATGAATCCGTCGCAGCATCATAGTTTTCAACGCCAAATGCAATCCGGTTTCTCTCTACGTCAACTACAATTCCTTTGTGGTCACTTCCAATATTCTGCGTCGTATTCTTCTCCAATTTTTTACTGTGTATTTCTTTTACTTTTTCCGGATCCGAAATGTCAAACATGGAAAGTTTGACATACGAGTTTCCCTCTTTATCTTGTATGCTTCCGATCCCCAGCAGCATATTTTCTCCAAACGGATGCAGATAATCGGAAAATCCCGGTATCTTTAATTTGTCCTTTACAACCGGGTTCGCAGGGTCACTGACGTCCACCAAAAACAGCGGATCGGTTTCCCGGTATGTCACAAAATACACACTTTCTTCCATAAAGCGCGCCGAGTAAATCCGCTCGCCGGGAGCCAGCCGGCTCACACTTCCAATGGTTTTAAATGACGAATCTACGATGTAAAGCCCATTCGTGGTTTTGCCGTTGTCATCATATGTCGTCGCAGCAAAACGAAGATTTCCCTCGTATTCATCCATGGAAAACTGGTTTAATATCGTACCATTGATGACTTTTTCGCAGGCATATTTTATCGTTCCTTTTTCATAGGAGTACCGGCTGATTTTTGTTTTCCGCCAAGCATCTGTCTCCGTCGCAACATAGATATTTTTTTCACTCATATAATATGTTCCCTCTGCCCCAAGCACCGCCATGCTGTCGATGGTTTTTCCGCTTTGGGAAAGATCTATACTCTGGAACACAAGGTATTCTGAGGATTCCCCCAAGTTTGGACAGTACAGCCGGTCTTCCGGAAGAAGTCTGCCTCCCACTTCCGGGATATATTCTTTTTTGTCTGTCTTTTTTTCTGCTTCATACACCCGCTTCACAGAAATCGTGTACAATATATTTCCTGTCAAACGCGAATCACTGTACGTTCCCGACTGACTGCTCTTACTGCGGCAGACCGGATTTTCCGGATCACTGACATCATACAGGTAAATGCGTGTCTGACTGTTTGTATCGTCTGCCAATGTATTTTCGTCCTCTGCCAACACAACAAGCCATCTGTCCTGCACATACAAAGCCTGCACTTGTACATCCGCCAGAACTATTTTCCCGATCTGCGCACTGTCTTTTCCTTCTGCCTTCACAATAGAAATGGTACTGGATACCGCATCCTGATAACTCGAATAAATATAAGTTCCGTCCGTTTTTACAATGTCTGCTTCCTCAATGCCTTCTACCTGGTTATTTGTTCTAGTATACTCATTTACCCTGCTCTCACTTGTCTTCGCCTGACTTGTATCTTCTGCCCCGGACGAATATGCGATATCATTTTCCATCATGGTAATTCGTTCTTTTCCGTTTTCCGTAAGGTAATCATCAATGGATTTGCGGATTTCTTCATACGTCTTATGTTCTTCCGTTGTATCTTGCAGGGGCGCAGTGTTTTGGTACTGCTCTGCTACTGTCTGCTGTTTTTGCGGTGACATTTTTTGATTCTGCCACAGCATAATGCCCGCTCCGACTACAATTACCGCCGCTGCCGCAGCACATACACCGCGCACATATCTGTGCGGTCTCTTTCTATTTGTCCTTAATTTCTTTTCTATTTGATCCGGGGAAAGGCTCTCCGGAACAGGGATTTCGTCTGCCATCTTTTTTAAATTCTTTTCTATTTCTGTCATAATTTTCCCTCATTTCTGCATTCCCATGCCTGCTTCAATTTCCCGAGTGCGCGGCTTTTGATCGACCGGATCGTGCCTTCTTTTTTATGAAAATACTGCGCCAGTTCTTTTCCGCTATACCCGCCAAAGATGCTTAGTCCGACGATCATGCGCTCTCTTTCCTCCAGCTGCATCAATAATTCTTTGATCAAAACATTATTTTCCGGCGTCGCATTACCTGCCTCCTGCGTTTCCGTTATTTCCGGCAAATAGACGATGCGTTTTTCCCTCCGGTACTGCAGCCGGCATTCATTGGCTGTAATCTGAAATATCCAGCTGCGAAATGACTCCGGCTTTTTTAATGTATGTATTTTCTCAAAGGCTTTGAGCACCGCATCACTCACGACATCTTCCGCCTTCCACGGCTGCTTTACCATACAAAAGGCAAACCGGTACAAGTCCGGATAAATTTCTTCGTAAAGCTTGGCAAATGCGTGGGCGTCGCCTTTTCTCGCCCGGTTTACCAGTTTCTTTTTTTCCTCTTCCATCGTCTTCCTCCTCTCTTTTTATAGATTTGATGCATAAGTTGGGAAAATGTTGCATGGGAAGTTGGGTTTTTGTTTTTTTAGGGGCTTGGCGGCGGTTTGTAGATGACTTGGGCGGCTCCGCACACGCCATTTCTTGCTTTTTTCTTTTGGGGCGTGTGTCTGTCGGCGGTTGTCAGATGACTTGGGCAGCTCCGCACACGCCATTTCTTGCTTTTTTCTTTTGGGGCGTGTGTCTGTCGGCGGTTGTCAGATGACTTGGGCGGCTCCGCACACGTCATTTCTTGCTTTTTTCTTTTGGGGCGTGTGTCTGTCGGTGGTTGTCAGATGACTTGGGCGGCTCCGCACACGCCATTTCTTGCTTTTTTCTTTGGTGCGTGTGCCTGTCGGTGGTTGTCATGCCACTAGCCACTTTTCCCGCTCCGGCATGACTTTTCCCAGCCCCGCTGTCATGCCAAAAACCACTTTCCCTTCTCTGGCATGACTTTTCCCGGCACGCCTGTCATGCCACTAGCCACTTTTCCTTCTCCGGCATGACTTTTCCCAACTCCGCCGTCATGCCCAAAGCCACTTTTTCCTCTCTGGCATGACTTTTCCCAACTCCGCCGTCATGCCAAAAGCCACTTTTCCTTCTCCGGCATGACACATACCCCCGTCCCCCACAGTATGTCCCCTTCAACCGTCCAGACTCCCACACCCTCTCAAAAAAAGGTCATTGCACCACCCCGGCGCAACAACCTATTTCTCTCATATAACAAATTATTTACAAACAAAACATACCCACTCTTTAATGGATGTCTTCTCTAAGATTGTAAATCCATTCTGCAAAAGTGCTGCCTCTACTTCGTCCGCTTTTTCATCGATGATCCCCGATGAGATAAAGATTCCATTTTCTGCCATATGCGGACGGACGACCGCTGACAATGGGATGATAACATCTGCCAGAATATTTGCGGTGACAATGTCATAACCGCCTCCGGCAAGTTCACTTAGTTTCTTCCCGTTGACCGAACGCTCCGTCGCCGTCGGTGCACTGAATGTATATGAGTGGTCTTTTGCAACATTTTCAATCAAGTCTCCGGCATACAATTGATATTGCTCCGGTTTCAGACCATTGATCTCCATATTTTCGCCTGCGACATCTACCGCCACTTCGTCAATGTCCGTCGCACAGGCAAAAGAAGCTCCCAACTTCAAAGCAGCGATGGCAAGGATTCCACTTCCGCAGCCGATGTCAAAAATGCGTTTGTCTTTGCAGCCCCATTTGGAGAGTGCTTGGATGCAAAGTTTTGTCGTCTCATGAGTTCCCGTTCCAAATGCAATCCCCGGATCAATTTCGACTACAACATCTTTTTCCGGCGCATAGTCTTCTACACTTGTAGTCTCCCATGTTGGCTTGATTACGACATTGTCAGCTGCACGGAATGGCTTGAAAAATGTCTTCCAGTTATTGACCCAGTCCTTGTCCTCCGTTTCCGACAAACTGACCGTTCCTTTTCCAATGTTCGTGTAACTTTTGATCTCTTGGAAAATATTCTGCACCTGCATAATGACCGTATCCGGATTGCAGTTTTCCGGTTCCATATAAAAATGCACTTTGGCGGAGCCGTCATTTTCCTCCGGGTCCGGGAGAATATCTACATACATCTGCCGCTTTTCCTCTTCCGTAAGCGGGATATGATCCTCAATCTCGATTCCCTCGACACCAATTTCATCCAGCATATAACTCAATATATCGACCGCATCCGTGTGAGTTTCCAACGTAAAACGTATCCATTTCATAATCTTTGTCTTCCTTTCTACATAACCTTAAGCAGATAAATGAGTGCCGCCATAAGTCCGATGGCAAACATCATCAATCCAAATGACACACTGTAAAATACGAGCCGTGTCGTACGCGAAAATTCGGTACTTCCAACCGCAAACAAATCCCCGTAGGAATGCCGTTTTGGCACCGGTTTCTTCCGGATCTTCACCTGAACCACATAGATAACGCCGTCCACAAACCGACCAAGTCCATAGGCCAATGGGTGCTCGCGTTTCACATGCGGTTTTTTCGGCCGCAGTACACTCTTCATCATTCCAATCGCAAATCCGTCGATAAGGCGGTCAAAAAGCCGTGAAAACAAGGCGCCTAAAAACGGCAGTAATTTCAGGAAAAATGGACGATAAACCAAATTTTCCAAGCCAAACCACGACGGAATCACCTCACGGCATACAAAACTGCCATCCTCTTTTTTCAAAAATGCGGCTTTTCGTACTATAACAGCATAAATAAGGATTCCGATAACGATGGAGATCATTGCTCCTTTTAACGTTTCAAAGGAAATAAAATATGCTGGTTCCAAAACAAGTCCCATAATACCGCCAGTTACGACAATAGCTGCCAATCCCCATAAACAGACCAGGACGAGAATAGACGGCCCTTTTTCCCTCGTCGTTTGCACCGGTTCGTCCACTTTATTGCAAAACAGTGCCACAAACAATTTTAACATATAAGCCACCGTCAATCCACCACAAAATAGGAAAATCCACTCCGCTGCAGGCATCATAAACCGAAAGAGCGATACTTCCATTAAACTCTCATGCATCATGGTCTTACTGATATATCCAGAAAACAATGGAACTCCGCCCATTCCGAGGGCTGCGATGGCAACCGGGATCTTCAGATACCATTTTTCGCGGATCACACCGCCGATCCGATTTAGATCCGTCGTGCCCGCCATCGCAAAGATCACACCAGCGACAGTAAACAGAATCAATTTAAAGATCGAATGGTTCGCAGCATGAAATACCATTCCATAGTAGCCCGTTGTTTCCCGCGAAAATGTACATATACTGATTCCAAACAAAATAAACCCAATCTGCGACATGGACGAATATGCGAGAAGTTTCTTCATATCCGTCGCAAAAAGAGCAAATGCTCCCCCGATAAACATTGTGCAGAGTGCCAGGATCATAAGCGTGACATTCCACGAGCGGTCTGCCTCAAACAAAGTAATTGTAATCAGCATAATTCCATAAACTCCGGTTTTTGACAATAGTGACGAAAGCAGCGTCGTTCCCACCGGCGGTGCCGCCGTATACGTATCCGGCAGCCAGGTATGAATCGGAAACATTCCGGCTTTCGCACCATATCCAAATAAAAGACAGGCCCCCGCAATATAAAGATTGCGTTGAACTCCCGGATTATTCCGGTTAAACTGCCAGGCCATGCGGATACTCGTAAGATCCCAGCTGCTAAATGTATAATCTAAAAGCATTAATCCATATAGCATGACCAATCCGCCGGCGATCCCATATGCCAGATAAGAAAATGCTGCCTTTTTCGCGTACGGGCTCTCGTCATTTGGCACATACGCAAATGACGCAAGCGTCATGATTTCAAAAAAACAAAACTGTTTCATCAGATTGGTTCCGGAAAGGAAAAATCCGACCGTCGCCACAATCGTCAACAGGTAGAAAAACAAAAACCGTTTATTATGCGTTGACACCCGGAACTGCTGCGGCAGAGAGCACAACGTCACGATAGATGACACAATCGTAATCATCAAAAAGAAAACCGAAAATAAATTTATCATTTGTCCATCCACCTCCTAAAGCAAGCCATTGGCAACCCAAGTAAAAAAGGTCATAAGCGGCTTCGAATACAATCCAAATACAACGATCAATATCGCAAAAAGAACCATTGGCACTTTCATCTGCCAGCCCGGATCACATTTTATTTTCCCATCGTCATCCGTCGGTTCGACCAAATAGGCTTTTCCTAAAATTGTAAAAATATAGATTGCCGTCAAAAAGGCAGACAACACCAGAATTAAAATCAGATACGGTGCCAGCCAGTTTCCCTTTTGATAGGCATCTACCGCTGCCGTCGCAATGTTCCATTTACTGATAAATCCGGTAAGCGGCGGGATTCCGATCAGTGCAATTCCTGCCACACTCATACAGCCAAATACCACCGGCATCTTTTTTGCCAAACCGGCAATCTCATAAATATAATGTTTCCCGGTCTGATGCATGATCGCACCGACGGCAAAGAAAAGCGAAATCTTCATAATTCCGTGGAAAATCATATGCGTCAATCCGCCAATCATTCCCATTGGAGTCATCAATAAAAATCCAAACAAAATATACGACAAATTACTTGCCGTCGAATAGGCAAAACGCCGTTTCAAATGCTGCTCTTTGACGGCATTGGAAGAGCAGAATAAAATAGAAATTCCTACCAGTCCAAGCACCATATACTGCGCCGGCGTTCCCCGTAAAAAGGACGTTCCAAAAATATAATACGTGATGCGCAGTATCGCAAAGGCACCGGATTTTACCACGGCAACCGCATGTAAAAGTGCCGTCACCGGCGTCGGCGCCACCGAAGCCGTCGGCAGCCATCCGTGCAGCGGAAACAATGCCGCTTTTACACCAAATCCAAGCACCATACAGACAAAAACAGCCTGCAGTAGTGGTTCATGTCCACTTACCTTCGTCATATCCAGCACACCGCCAAAAGTAAAATTCATGCTCGTTCCATAGCGGAGAATAAAGATAAATCCAATAAACGCAAACGCCGCTCCACCGATTGAATAATACGCATATTTTCGTCCGGCATATCGTGCTTCCGAGGTCATTGTGTGCATGACAAGCGGAATCGTAACCAGCGTCAGCATTTCATAAAACATATACATTGTCATCAAATTGGCAGACATTGCTATTCCAAGTGTAATTCCATATGTCATCGTGTAAAAAGAGAAGAAACGGTTTTCCCCTTTTTCCCCGTGCATATATTCAAACGCATAAAGCGAAGCAAATGGCCATAATGTACTGACAAGGGCAGCAAACACCATGCCTGCACCGTCCAAATGCACCGAAACTTCCAATATACCGGCGAGATTAATAAGCCGCGTATAGGATGCCGGGTGCAAAAGCAGCGAAGTCCACATCAAAATCGACGTTGCGATCACGATGCATTCCACATAAATATTTCTCTGTCGCCGCCGTTTCCACGGAAAGAGAGGAAGTACGGCTCCTCCCAGGATCGGCAGCACAATTGGTAAAACTAACAATAACACATTCATTTTTTCACCACGTTCCCCTCTCTTCTTATATAATCTCTTTTACAATATCTTCCAAGCCATGAATCAGCGGTCCATTGAAGATTCCAAGCAAAAGTGCCAGCGCCGCCAGAATCACCATCGGAATGACCATTTTCCAATCTTCTTTTACCCGCTCTTCCTTTTCCGGTCTGTCATAAAAGGCATGGACGCTAACCGTTAAAAGGTAGCCGGCTGTCAAAAGCGCACTCACAAGAAGCACAACCGGTCCCGCGATCTTTGCTACACGAATTTCTGAAAAAAGAGCACCTGTACCCAATTTCCATTTACTGACAAATCCACTAAATGGCGGAATTCCCACAAGGGCAAGGGAAGCAAGTGTGAAGCAGACCATTGTAACCGGCATCCGCTTCCCGATTCCACGATATTCTTCTACCCTTGTAGTCCCGGTTTCATGAATCACCGCACCGGCACAGAGGAAGAGATTATTTTTAATGACTGAATGGTAGATCACATGCAATAATGCCCCGATAAGGCCCGCCGGCTGCAACAGCATGATTCCAAACAGAATATAAGAAACCTGGCTTACCGTCGAATACGCAAGCCGCCGTTTCATGATCTTTTCCTTATAAGCCAGCATGGATCCCATAAATATCGTAAGCAGTGCCAAAATGATCACGATATACTGCACAAAAGACTTCCATAGGAAATCTGCTCCCGCGATATAATAAACGACACGAAGAATGGCGATAACACCCATTTTCGTATTGACTCCTGACAAAATCGCACTCGCCGGCGCCGGAGCGACCGGATGTGCCGTAGAAAGCCAGCCATGAAGCGGAAACATGCCCGCTTTGGAACCAAACCCGATGATCATCCCTAAAACAGCGAGCTGAAGTGTCATTTCATGCCCCGCAATCGCTGCGTGCGTAAAATTTCCACCCGGTGTAAAGGCGATCGACGGCGTCAACTGGTAAATGTAAAAGAACCCGATCAGTCCCAAAAAGGCACCTGCGATCGAATAAAATACATATTTGTATCCGGCAGCGATGGCTTCTTTCGTCTGCGCATGAATCACGTAGCCGATCGTCGCCAGCGTCATTCCTTCGTAAAAGAGGTACATTGTCACCAGATTTCCGGCACTTGTAATTCCCATAAGCATTCCAAATGTCATCAGATGACACCCCAGAAAACGTACGCCCTTTTTATCCCCTTTCATATAGGAAAAGGTGTATAGCGTAACCAAAATCCATATAAATACTACGAGTGTAGAAAAAACAGCACCCAAATCATCCAGATTCAATAAGATTGGGATGTCTTCCTTCAATTTCCAAATTGTAACTGCCGGACTTTTTTCATATAAATTGATTCCGTGAAATACTGCCGTCAAAAGAACGATTCCCATCACAGCCACAGATAGTTTTTTTGTAATTCCTTCCTGCCATTTATGTCCGGCCGTTGCCAGTAAAAATAATACAAACCCACTGATCAGTGGTAAAAATATCGGTATTGTCAGCATTTCTTCCCCTCTTTCTCTCGTTGACTATAAACATTGCTCTATGAAAACATCTGCACCCCTGCTGCAATCGCTTCCCAGACAAGGTTGGAACCGATTCCCAAAAACAGGTTTAATCCAACAAACACAAGAATGGCTGCGACATATGGCACTCCATTCTTCATACTGCCCTTTTTATCCGGTGCCGGGGTGTAAATTGTCATTACCGTATGCAGGAAATATACCGCATTGAGAATCGTACTGATTGCCAGCGCGATCATTGCGATCCACATTTTTTCCGGTCCGGCTTCCAATGCACCCATCGCAAAATATACTTTGGATGTAAATCCGGCAAACAACGGAATTCCGACCATTGACAACGCACCCACAGCAAATCCCGCGCCGGCAGCCACATTGCGGTAGCCTGCTCCTTTTAAATCCTCAAATAATTTGCTGTCGTCGGAAACTTCGGACAATCCCCTTGCTGAGATAAACAGCATGGATTTGGAAGCAGCATGCGAAATAATATGAAAAATTGCCGCAAGCATCCCGGTTTTTGTCCCAATTCCGATTCCCATATAAATGTATCCAATCTGTGCCACTGAAGAATACGCGATCATTCGGCGGATATCCACCTGCCGTATTGCACGGATGGAGCCAAGGATCATTCCCAGCACACCGAGGACAAACAGCAGATTTCCGACATGATGCATTTCGATCACATCAATCCCGATCACGCGGTAAAATATTTTCAAAAGTAAAAAAATATAACTTTTTGACACCAGACTTGACAATATGGCACTTGAAGATGCCGTGCCATAACTGTAGGCATCCGGCAGCCAGCTGTGAAACGGAAACAGCGCCGACTTGATCGCCAGTCCTACGCACATGAGCACAATGACTACCGTAAGCGGCATCGTATACTGACCATTTGCATTCAACGCAGCTACCGTCTCTTTCATATTGGACATTAGAAGATGCCCGGTAATGCCGTAAAGCATCGATATTCCGATCAGAATCAGTCCGGAACCGATCAGACTCATGATCATATATTTGGTCGCCGCTACGAGTGTATGCCCGGTTTCGCGGATCAAAATCAGTCCCCCCGCTGCGATCGTATTGATCTCGATAAACACATACGCCGTAAACATATCATTCGTGTAGATCAGAGCCAAAAGGGAGCTCATCATCAGATTTACGAGTACATAAAACAGATTCTGTTTTGTCTCTGCGATGTCCCTTGCGATATATTTTCCTCCGCCGACAACCGACAAAAGCATGATCAGACAAAATACAACTGCCATCACGCCTTCTAAAATACCGACGCGGATCTCATTGCCCCACGGTGCCGGGAAATGCCCCATCATATAGACATATGGTTCGCCCGTGCCAAGGACAAATGCCAGCACGCAGCCGGACATCGCAAGAAGTACAGTCAGCAGTGTAAGTGTCCACACCCGCGCCTTCTTTGCCGGAAGTACCGAAGAAATCACGCCGCTTGCCAGACACATGATAATATTCATAAATGGAAAATTTTGCACCAGATTCATGAATCTTATATCTCCTCTCTCTTTGCGCTAAGTGCGATTTCATCGATATCCAATGTTCCATAACGTTTATACAGTCTCACCGTGATGGCGAGCATCAGTGCCGTGACACTGACTGACACAACGATTCCCGTCAATACCAGTCCGCTTGGAATCGGATTGACATATGTCTCTACCCGCAGATCGTCATTGACAACAATCGGAGCAAGCCGTCCCACAATATACCCCTTCGATGTCAAAAACAGATAGATCGCTGTATCCATAATATTAAATCCCATAATTTTTTTGATCATATTTTTATGAAGCAGCAATGTCGTAAGTCCGATTCCAAAGAGAATCACGGCAGCCGTCTCATAATAATTGGTAAATAATGTCATCTTATCCAATTTCCCCTTTCCGAAACAACGAATAGAATCCATACATCGTGCACGCAACGACCATTCCCACGCAGATATTTAACGGCAAGATCAGTCCTCCACTCACGATTGCGCCCGGAATCCCCTTGGGAATCCCACTTTCCAGATGATTGGCTCCGGTAAAAAATGAATAGCTTTTCGCCGCCGAGTAAAACAAAAGTGCTGCGACCGTAATGATCGAATAGGTCTTTCGCGTAAAGAAACGGTCAGTCTGCTCAAAGCCAAACGCATTTGCCATGAGAATCAGCCCCGCTCCGATGATCGCACCGCCGGAAAATCCGCCGCCCGGGGACAAATGTCCATTTAGCACGATGTAAATTCCAAAGATGAGGATAAACGGCGTCAGTAACTTCGCTGCCATACGCAGGATCGGATCCTCCGTCTTTTTGGGCTTTCTCCGAATTTCCTGATTCCGTTTGCTCTTCGAATCGAGACGAAGAAGAATCATTACACAAGTCGCCGCGATAAACAGCACATGCGACTCGCCCAATGTGTCAAAAGCACGGTAATCAAGAATCATGCCGGCGACAATATTCGTCGCTCCGGTTTCCTCCAGCCCTTTTGTAATATAACGGCTGACTACTTCATTCGACGTCGGATTGTCTTTTGCCCCAAACGTCGGCAATTGATTTACCGTCAGCAAAAGCACTGTGATGAGTGCCAGACAAAACAAGACCGCCACACAGTTGTATATTCTCCGGAACCATTGAAACCCTCTTGTCTGCGGCCATTTTTCATACCGCTTATAAAGCTCTTTTCTTGACATTCTGTGCGGTTTGGCAGCAATTTGTTCTACTTCTGTAGTCTCTTTATCTGCCTCATTTTTTAAAAACGACGTATGATTTTCAAAAATATCTTCATACTCATGTTTTTCCACGCGTTCTCCATCGACAAAACGCTGTAATTTCCGCCACCAGCCATTTTCATAATTTTCCCTTTTTTTACTCATTCGTCCTCCCCCTCTTCGTCATCCCACATCGGTTCCTCTTCTCCGCGAACCTCCGTCAAGGCATGTATTTTTTTCAATGTCATAAAGAAAAGAAGGCTTGTAACCCCGGCTCCAACCGCCGCTTCCGTGATCGCAAGATCGGGAGATTCCAAAAGGATCCAGATAATGCACATGATCACACTATAGGACATAAATATTACGATTGAAGTGAGGAGATTTTTATTCAGGCAGACAGCGACCGCACATACGATCAAAAATGTCACTAAAATGTAAGAAAAAATTGTCATTTTTCTTTTTCCTCCTCTTCTCTCTTTTTCTTTTTTTCTACCATCATCTGCGCGATCAGATGACTGGAAACCGGACTGGTTGTCCACAAAAAGGCGACGACGAGTACCAGTTTAACGGTCGTAAACGAAAATCCAAAGAGTACGATAAGCCCGAGAATAATAAGTCCAAGACCTAATGTATCCCCCATCGCTGCCGCGTGCATCCGAGTCAGGCATTCAGAAAAACGATAGACTCCGATTGCGGCTGATATCATCACAAATACACCGCCGCTGATACAGATCGCTGCGGCAATAAAACGAATCCATTCCATCTCTTTATCCTTTCTCCTGCTCTTTGGCACGGCTTTTGTAACGACGTATAAAAATACGCGTCAATACAACGACTGCCAGAAAACTAATCATGGTGTAGATCAACGCCACATCCAAAAGCCAGCTTTCTTTTAACACATAGGAAAGAAGGCAGATGGTGGCGATTGTCAATGTTCCGATCATATTTGCTGCCACGATCCGGTCACCCAGCTCCGGTCCTCGGATGGCTGCGATCAGGCAGGCGATCATACAGATTCCAAGCAAAATAAATACTATGATAAAAAATGGCTGCTGTATCGCTGTCAACATGCCTTCACCTCCCGTTCAATCTTTCTCAGTAACTGTACAAATGAGGAATTTTCCATTCCCTCTGCCATCGTTTGGTCAAGGCAGTGAATGGTGAATTTGTTCTCTGTCAGTTCTACCGTTATCGTTCCCGGTGTCAGTGTGATGGAATCTGCCAGGATCACATTGAGGCAGTTAATCTCGAACGGCGTTTCCATCTCAACTACACATGGTTCGACTTCTTCTCTTTCATTGTAGACGAACCGCATGACTCCCACATTGGCTTTGATAATTTCCCAAAGCAGCAAAAAGACATAGCAAACAGCAAGGCCGGAAACCTTGCAAACTGCTATGTCTTTCTTTACGGAATATTCCAAAAATTTACAGCAAAACAAAAATACAGCAAGCGCGATCACTGCGCCAAATGCCACAATTTCCCCATTTATTTTACCATTCAACACAACCCAAAATATAAAAAATACCAAAAACATGTCTTCTCCATCCTCGCTTTATGCAAAGAATGGAAACCAAGTTTTTCCCGATTTCCATTCTTTTCCATATTCATCAGCGATATATGATTTCATGTCGTCCCGGTCCATTCGATACCATCTTGATCGGCACGCCAAGTTCTTTTTCAATAAATTCGATATATTTGCGGCAATTCTCCGGAAGTTTATCATATTCTGTAATGCCGCGGATCTCTTCTTTCCAACCCGGAAGCACTTCATAAACCGGTTTGGCTTTTTTGAGCTCTCTTGTCGTCGGAAAGTCTTTTGTCACTTTTCCGTCAATCTCATATCCAACGCAAATTGGAAGTTCATCGAGATAGCCAAGTACATCAAGTACGGTAAGCGCCACTTCTGTCGCACCCTGAATACGGCATCCATAACGGCTTGCTACCGCATCAAACCATCCCATACGGCGTGGACGGCCTGTCGTAGCACCATATTCTCCACCATCACCACCGCGGCGGCGGAGTTCATCGGCCTCATCCCCAAAGATCTCACTGACAAATTCTCCGGCTCCAACAGCACTGGAATATGCCTTTACAACGGTTACAATACGTCCGATCTCATATGGAGGGATTCCCGCTCCAATTGCTCCATACGCAGCAAGTGTAGACGATGAAGTAACCATCGGATAGATTCCATGATCCGGATCTTTCAAGGATCCAAGCTGGCCCTCCAACAGGATACGTTTGCCCTGCTGTCTTGCTTCATAAAGATAAGCTGACACATCGCATACATAAGGCGCTACCATATCACGGTACTCTGCCAAAGTCTTCATCAACTCGTCAACATTCAAAGCCGGTTTGTGATAGAGATGCTCTAAGATCACGTTTTTCTGCACACAGATTCCCTCGATTTTTTCGCGAAGTGCTTCTTCGTCGAATAATTCAGAAACCTGTACACCGACTTTCGCATATTTATCAGAATAGAATGGCGCAATTCCTGATTTCGTAGAGCCAAATGACTTTCCAGCCAGACGCTCTTCCTCATATTGATCAAACAGCACGTGGTAAGGCATTACAATTTGAGCACGATCCGACACCAAAATCTTCGGTTTCGGTACTCCCTGGTTTACAATGTCATTAATCTCGCGGAACAGATCCGGAATATTTAATGCCACTCCATTTCCAATAATGCTTGTGGTATGATCATAGAACACTCCAGATGGAAGGATATGTAATGCAAATTTTCCATAATCATTTACGATCGTATGTCCGGCATTGCTGCCTCCCTGAAAACGTACAATGATATCGGACTCTTCGCCCAGCATATCGGTAATCTTACCTTTTCCTTCGTCTCCCCAATTGGCTCCTACAACTGCTGTTACCATTAGCCATTCCTCCTTAAACTCACGTTTTTCACCTTTTTTTGTATGCTAAGACGCATACAATCTTATTATATATGATTTTTCATAGGTTTGCAAGTGCAAAGACAATTTCTTTTTAAAAGGGAAATGTGAATAGGAGAACAGGCGAATCCTTGAATCCCTGCTGCTAAAAAACGTTTATCACCGCTAAGTGCATAAAGCACATTTTGTTTGCAGTCCCCTTTTCAACGTAAAATCTTCACATTGTTAGATTGTTCCACCAACTATCTTATCCATAAATTCCTTTGGATTCATCGCGTGAACTTCGGAATTTTCAAAATCCTTTGTATTACAAGTAATTATGTAATCTGCACCAACTTCCTTAGCGCACTTGTCCTGCAAACAATCTTCGAAATCTCTAAAAAAGTCTCTATTAATAGCATCTATAATCTCATTCTTTGGCACAGATGCCACACTAAATATTTCACAAATATCTCTTAAATTTTGTCTTCTTTCTTTATCGCTCCGTTTTCGCAGTACATACCACAATGTAGAAATAGTATGAAACGCAATATATCCAACGCATATTCCTCGCGCGCACATTTCTACAATCTTAATGGATTGCTCCAGATACTCATCTTGTCTGTTTGTGAGATAATTTAGCAAAACATTTGTATCAATCAATATCACCATATTTTTCAATCATTGCCCCCCTTCTCTCTTTTTCATAATCAAGCAGCTCTGATGATTTCTTTCTGTAAGCTTCCAGTCTTTTAAATGCGTCTAATTTTCTATCATCTTCCCGTGGTGCCGGTGCAGATATAATAAAGGGAATACATCTTTCCCTCAACACAGTTCTCGTATATGTTTCATAAAAAGTCTGTTTTGTCTGTCCCATCGCATCCAACAAATCATCAAGTTCCTCATAAATAGAATCTTCCAATCTTATGCTAATTGTTTTCATAGAAGTCAACCCCTTATATTTATATTTGAATCAATTATATAGCATTTTGACGCAAATAGCAAGCAATAGTTTTCATTTTAATCTTTTTGTCTATCAATTCGTTTTCACAATTTTGGTATGTCCAAAAACGACTTTCATTATAACGCTCCCATAACACACAAGCAAAAAACAAGGGAACCTTTTTTTACACAGCTCCCTTGTTTTCAAGCAAAGTTTTATTTCTTTATTTTGACTTTTCTAACAGCGATCCTGAATAGTTACCTTATACATTAATCTCCGCTTTTACACCAAGCAGTTCTTTGTTTTCATCCAAAATTGGCCGGATCACATCGTTCATAAATTCAACCACCTGACTCGGTGCACGTCCTACGTACTTGCTTGGATCCATTGTCTTTTGCAGTTCTTCCAATGTCATCGGGAATTCATCGTCCGCTGCGATGAGTTCAAGCAGGTTGTTTTCCAATCCGCGCTCTTTGACGTTGCGTCCCGCTTCCATCGAAAGCGTACGGATCTTTTCGTGCAGTTCCTGACGGTTTCCGCCGGCTTTTACGGCATCCATCATGATGTTTTCGGTTGCCATAAATGGAAGTTCTGACATCAAGCGTTTGGTAATTACTTTTTCGTAAACCACCAAGCCATCTACGACATTGAGGTAAAGATCGAGCACACCGTCGATTGTCAAAAATGCTTCGGCTACGCTCAGACGTTTGTTTGCGGAATCATCCAATGTTCTCTCAAACCACTGTGTGGCAGAAGTGATGGCAGGATTCAGCACATCGATCATCACATAACGGGAAAGAGATGCGATACGCTCACTTCGCATCGGATTTCTCTTGTATGCCATCGCGGATGAACCGATCTGGCTCTTTTCAAAAGGTTCCTCTACTTCTTTCAAATGCTGAAGCAGACGGATATCATTTGAGAACTTATGAGCACTTGCGGCAATTCCGGCAAGAACATTGCACACGCGGGTATCCAGCTTACGGGAATACGTCTGTCCGGATACCGGGAAGCAGGCATCAAATCCCATTTTTTCAGCGATCATTTTATCTGCTTTTTTACAAGCCTCTTCGTCGCCCTCAAACAATTCGAGGAAACTTGCCTGTGTTCCCGTTGTTCCTTTGGAACCAAGAAGTTTCATATGGGAAAGTACATGATCCAGATCTTCCAGATCCATCACAAGTTCCTGCATCCAAAGTGTCGCACGTTTTCCGACGGTCGTCGGCTGTGCCGGCTGAAAATGCGTAAAGGCAAGTGTCGGAAGATCTTTATACTTCATCGCAAACTTCGAAAGTTCGTCGATAACATTGACCAATTTCTTCTTAACCAGTTTCAATCCTTCTGTCATAATGATAACATCTGTGTTATCTCCGACATAACAGGATGTTGCTCCAAGGTGAATGATTCCGGCAGCTTTCGGACACTGTTGTCCATACGCATACACATGGCTCATTACATCGTGGCGCACTTCCTTTTCACGGGCTTTTGCCACATCATAATTGATATCATAGATGTGAGATTTCAATTCCTCAATCTGCTCATCTGTGATACGTGGATTTCCGTCGGCATCTTTCAATCCCAGTTCTTTTTCCGTTTCTGCCAGGGCAATCCACAATTTTCTCCATGTGGAAAATTTCATATCCTGCGAGAAAATGTACTGCATTTCCTTACTGGAATAACGTTCAGACAACGGACTTGTATATCTGTCTGTGCTCATAGTATAGTTCCTTTCTTACTTATGTTATTAGCAACTTCGGGCAACTGTGCGCCAAAGAACAGCAATTCTTTCGTGCAAGCACGACGACTCGCTGCTCTTTCACGCACAAGCCCGGAATCGTAACCTTTATTGTTCATACTCACCGCGAATGTCTTCCTGCGGCGGTTCTACCGGATAATTTCCGGAAAAGCAGGCGTCGCAGTATCCATGGTCCCCTTCGATCAGTTCATCCAGACGTTCTCCGTCCAAATAGCCGAGGGAATCTGCGCCAATCATTTGGCAGATCTGCTCTACCGTGTTGTTGTGTGCGATCAGCTGGTCACAGCTTGGCACATCCGTTCCAAAATAGCACGGATACAAAAATGGCGGCGAACTGATTCGCACATGCACCTCTTTGGCTCCGGCATTCTTTAACATTCTGACGATTCGCTCACTTGTCGTACCACGCACGATGGAATCATCGACCATGACGACACGTTTGCCGCGAACCACTTCTTTTAATACGTTCAATTTGATCTTTACGCTGGATTCTCTGGCGGACTGCTTTGGTTTGATAAAGGTACGTCCGACATAACTGTTTTTGATAAATGCCGTTCCGTATGGGATTCCGGATTGCAATGCAAATCCCATGGCAGCAACATTTCCGGATTCCGGTACACCGACCACGATATCCGCGTCTGCCGGATGCATCTGCGCCAAAATTTTTCCAGCCATTATTCTACTGTTGTAGACACTGACGCCATCGAAATAACTGTCAGGTCTTGCGAAATAAATGTATTCAAAGATACATTTTGCTGAATGCTTGTTGCAAAGTGTCTCATCCGACTGGATGCCGTCTTTATCAAGCATTACGATCTCGCCCGGTTTCACATCCCGCACAAATTCTGCACCAACTGCGTCCAAGGCACACGTCTCGGATGCCAGAATATAACTGTTGTCTCGTTTTCCGATAACCAATGGGCGAAATCCATAAGGATCTCTCGCTCCGATCAGTTTACGCGGACTCGAGATGATCAGAGAATACGCCCCCTGCAGTTTCATCATCGCATTTTTTACTGCCTCCTCTGCCGTCGGCGTATGAAGGCGTTCCCGCGCGATCAGATATGCAATTACTTCGGTATCGATCGTTGTGTGGAAAATAGCACCGGTATATTCCATCTCTTCACGCAGTTTATGTGCGTTGACCAGGTTTCCATTGTGAGCAAGCATAAGTGTCCCTTTGACATAATTGAGCACAAGCGGCTGCACATTTTGGCTGTTGCTTGCCCCTGCTGTCGAATAGCGCACATGGCCTACTCCAATATTTCCTTTCAATTTTGACAAGTTCTCTTCGTCAAATACTTCATTGACAAGCCCCATTCCTTTTTGAACATCGACCTTGCGCTTCGGGCCGTTGGTATCACTGACGGCGATACCACAGCTCTCCTGCCCGCGATGCTGTAACGAAAATAACCCATAATAGATGGAGGAGGCTACATCTCCTCCATCCAGATCATACATACCAAATACTCCACATTCTTCGTGAAGTCCATCCATTTTATATTGTTCGTACTCGGAATTCATCTGCCTGTCCTTTCCTTATTTTGTCAATCCAATTCGTTTTGCCACTTCATTGTAAGCATCTTCTACACCACCAAGATCACGGCGGAAACGGTCTTTATCCAATTTTTCTCTGGTTTTAATATCCCAGAAACGACAGGTATCCGGAGAAATTTCATCTGCCAGAATAATGGTTCCATCACTTGTCTTACCAAATTCGATCTTGAAGTCGATCAATTCGATACCACAATCTTTAAAGAAATCGCAAAGGAAATCATTTACCATAAAGGCATATTTTGTAATGATATCAATATCTTCCTGTGTTGCAATGCCGATTGCTTTTGCAAAATAATCGTTGATGAGTGGATCTCCCAATGCATCATCTTTGTAACTAAATTCCAATGTAGGGCAGAGAAGTTTCTTTCCTTCCTCGATACCAAGGCGTTTTGAAAAACTTCCGGCTGCTGTATTACGGACAATTACCTCAAGTGGGATAATTTTAACTTTTTTAACAGCGGTTTCACGATCACTAAGTTCTTCTACAAAATGAGTAGGAACGCCAGCTTTTTCCAATTTCTGGAACAAGAAATTTGTCATACGGTTGTTGATCACACCTTTTCCCACAATCGTTCCTTTTTTCTCGCCATTAAATGCGGTTGCATCATCTTTGTAGTCAACGATATATACGTCTTCTACATCTGTTGCATAAACTTTTTTTGCTTTTCCTTCATAGAGCATCTCTTTCTTTTCCACTTTTTTGTCCTCCTTTGCCGCTTTCGCGTAACTGATTGGTTATTATTTATGATAAATCCCTTGCTGGATTTTATCCTGAAGAATACGAAGCACCGCCTGATCGACCTGTTTTTCGTCGATATCTCCAAACATCACGGCGCGTGATAAATGAAATACTGCTTCTTCCACATCTACCGGGTTGTACAACATATCCGCTCCGGCAATGACAGCTTTCATTTCTGCTTCTTCTGCCGAATACTGACTGGTAATGACTGGCACATTCAAAGCTTCGGTAAACAGAACTCCTTCAAAACCAAGTTCTTTCCGAACCACATCCGACAAAATCGTTGGTGACAGAGACGCCGGAAGGTCTTTGTCAATTTTTGTCAGCCACACATGTCCCGCCATCATCATATTGGTTCCTGCGTCGATAGCCGCCGAAAATGTTGAAAAGTTTTCTCTCCGAAGCTTGGACAATCCCGTCGTGATCTGGCAAGGTACCAGCTGATGATATCTTGCCACCGGTGCTACCCCCGGAAAAGTTTTGACTGCTGTCGCCATTCCCTGGCTTTTCATTCCGGTAACCATCGCCTCTACTGCCGTACTTACGACATCCTCATCCGAAGAAAAACAGGACTGGTTCGCATCATCCAACGTATACTGGTCAATGTATGCCTGCACCTTCTTTTCATAAGAAGCGCGCTCTTTTCCATACTTCTGTTTCAGCTTCTTCGCTTTCTTTTTTGACATTTTCTTTTTTATCTTAGGCTCTACAGGGGCCGGACCGACTTCCTGCATCGCAAGATTACGAATTTGTTCCAAAGACACCTTACCAATATTTTCCACTTTCCATACATCGGCGCAAGGTGCCAGATTGAGATTAAAGCCAAGATTTTTAAGTTCTTTGGCGATCATAACTCCTGTATCTTCCAACTGATCTTCTGACATATTTTTCCCCATATCAGCCGGACTCACATAACCGGTTCCATCAATCTCTTTATTGTTGACGGCGATCGAACGGGTGCCGCCCCCTTCTTCCTCCGTTCCGATATATAGCGTAATCCCTTCAATCGACTTCAGATCCTGCGTTAATTTTTTAATCTGCTCCACGCTCTTTACATTGGAATTTCCAAGCAGAACACCGCCGATATGATTTTTTTCCAATTTTTCTTTTATCTTCTTTGTCAGTTTGGTAACTGGTTTTCCATCTTCTGACAATTCATTGAGATCCACCAGGATCATCTGACCGATTTTTTCATCAAGGGTCATTTTTTTCAAGATTTTTCCGGCCTGCTTTAAAACCTCTTCTTCGTTCAAAGCATTTTCTGTGCTGCCGGATGCCCCTTTTTTCTTCTGAAGGCTGCATCCACACATCGTAATACACAGGCACAATACCAGAAATATACTTACTATCCGTTTCATTTCCTTCTCCTCAGTTTTCAATAAAACTACGTACCCGCATGTATTATATCAAATTTTTGGTAACAAGGCAAGCCCTCCTACATAAAATGATACTGTAAAACAATTTAGGAGGCACCTAACATGAGTGATTTATCAGCAACAAACTGTGGTGGCGGATGCTCCTGCAATGAAGGAAACAACAGCTGCTGCACATGGATCATCATCATCCTTCTCTTGACATCCTGCTGTGGAGGAAACAACGGATTCGGCAATGGCAGCGACTGCAGCTGCATTATCTGGATCCTGCTTTTGCTCTGCTGCTGCGGTGGCAACAACGGTTTCGGCGGATTCGGTGGTTTCTGCTAATTCTTTTTCTCTCTAAAAAGAGGTGTCGCGTCTTCTGCGGCACCTCTTCTCTTTTATTCTCTTTCCTGCTCCTCCGGCGAGCAGCGGCCTTTCAAGCACTCAAGATCCACTTCATAGATAGTTGTTTCATCTTCAACGTATTCACTCTGTTCCTTTTCCCTGCTATTTTCCTTCATAACCTTTCCCCTTTTGGGCTTTATTTTATCCTATGAAGAAAATTTCCAATGCGTGCCCGTATTAGTGACGGTAAAATTCCACAATGCGGTCAAGACGCGAAGTCATCCCCACAAACATTTTATCCAAAATCGTCATCGCTGTCATGGCTTCCACAACTACAACCGCCCGCGGCACAATGATCGGATCGTGGCGTCCCTTGATCTCAACAGAGACAGCCTCTCCCTCCGTCGTTACCGTCTTTTGCTCTGAGAAAATGGACGGCGTCGGTTTGAATGCCGCACGCAGCACAATATCACTTCCGTCGCTCATTCCGCCCAATATTCCACCGGCGTGGTTCGTCTCCTTGCCAATGGCTCCATTTTCGTTTACACAAAAGGCATCGTTATTTGTCTTTCCGGTCGCTGCCGCTGCCTGAAATCCATCTCCGATTTCCACACCTTTGACTGCTCCGATTGACATCACCGCCTGCGCAAGTGCCGCATCTAATTTTCCAAATACCGGTTCTCCTACACCTGCCGGCACTCCTTTTACGACACATTCGATAATTCCGCCTGCCGAATTCTTTTCCTGCATCTGCTTTTCCAAAAATTCTTCTGCCCGTTCGGACGCTTCCAAATCCGGCATGCGAAGCGGACTTTTTTCAATATTTTCATAGGTCATCTTTGCCGGATCAATCTGTATATCACCAATCTGCGTAACATACGCATGCACTTCGATTCTCATCTGTTCCAATATTTTCATCGCAATGGCTCCCGCTGCCACGCGTCCGATCGTTTCTCTGCCGGACGATCTTCCACCACCACGATAATCGCGGAATCCATATTTTTGATCAAACGTATAATCTGCATGACCCGGTCGGTAAATTTTCGCAATTTCCGAATAATCTTTGGATTTCTGCGAAGTATTAAAAACCATAAGTGAAATCGGGGTTCCTGTCGTTTTTCCCTCAAATACTCCGGACAGGATTTCCACCTTATCCCCTTCTTTACGCGGTGTCGAATATCTTGTCTCGCCCGGTTTTCTTTTATCCAGATATTTCTGTATCTCTTCCTCCGAAAGTGCAAGCCCCGCAGGACATCCGTCCACTACTACACCCAGTCCTTTTCCATGCGATTCGCCCCACGTAGAAATGCGAAATATCTCGCCCCATGTCGATCCTGCCATTTATTTTCTCCTTTTATTCTTTGATAACGATTTCGTTACATTCTTTTTTTAAAACTTGTCGAAAAAACTTTCTTTTTTTCAAAATCTATAGTATAATATTTTTAGGATTTTTACAAGTGAAATCTGATTTACAGAATAAATATTTAGAAAATTTTATATCCGGAAAGGAGAAGGATTATGTTTAGTCAGTTTTTTGGAAATTATCTTTTGAACAAGCAAAAGATAACCAATGAGCAGTTCATCTCATGTATGGAATATATGCGTGCAAATCGTGTTAAATTGGGGCTGATTGCTGAATCTGAGGGTTTATTAACCCGCAAACAGGCAGATGAGTTAAATCATCTTCAGATGCAGAGCGACAAACGTTTTGGTGATCTTGCAGTAGAGAAAGGTTACTTGACCGAAGCAGACATTTCTCATTTATTGCAGCTGCAGGGAAATCCATATCTGATTTTTGTTCAGGCACTGGAAGAGAACCATGTAATGAACCGCGAAGAAATTCAGAAAAATTTGGAGGCATTCCAAAAAGAAGAAGGTCTTACCAACAGCGCTATCGACGCTATTAAATATGGTGATTTCGAACGACTTCTTCCAACTTTTGTAACTACTGATAAGGAAGCTGTTCTTGATATGATGGGACTTGTCTTAAGAAACATCGTACGTTTTGTCAGTTCTTACATCCGCATCGGAGAAGCAAAAAAAGTGACAGAATATTCTGCCAAGTACATAGCTTGTCAAAAGACAACCGGAGCCTATGATGGATTTCTTGCTTTTGCCAGTGACGACAATGCGATCCTCACCATTGCTGACGGCTATGCCGGTGAATATTTCGAAAAACCGGACGAAGATGCATTGGATTCTGTTTGTGAATTTACAAACTGTATCAATGGTTTATATGCTACAGAATTAAGTTACAAGGAAGTTGTTATCGACATGCTTCCTCCGGAATTCCATTTTGATGGTTCCTTAAAAGAAAACTCTGAATTTTATGTACTTCCACTCTACATCACCGGCAAAAAAGTAGACTTGCTGGTTAAGATGTAATAAAAGAAAAAATGATACAAGAGGGAGGTTGTTTTATATGGCAACAGTTTTAATCGTGGATGATTCTCGTACATCCCGAAAAATATTACGCAACATACTCACCGAGAACGGCTACGAGATTGTCGGTGAAGCAGGCGACGGACAGACCGGTTACGAAAAATACATCGAATTAAAACCGGATTTGGTAACCTTGGACATTACGATGCCCGTATTGGACGGACTTGGTTCCTTGGAAAAAATCATGGAATTAGACAGTTCCGCTAAAGTTATCATGGTAACTGCAGCAGGCCAGAAATCTAAAATGGTAGAAGCGATTAAGCTTGGAGCTTCCGAATTTATCCAAAAACCATTCGAGCCAGACCAAATCTTATCTGTAATCAAAACCGTGATATAAAGTAAGAAAAAAGAAGCAAGCGGCTGTTAAGCCATTTGCTTCTTTTCTTACTTTATCGAAGCGAACCTCCTGCGCAGCAGGTGGTAAAGCACGTAGTGCGAGTTCGCGAGATAGGCGCGAATGCAATTTTCTACAATGTCCGCGGACAGCTTGCTGGACTAAGGACATTTAGAAAATTATATGAGTGCAACGGATATCCCAAAGTCTTTGACTTTGGGATATTTGCGTTTTATGCGCCGGTAAGAAAAAAGAAGCAAGCGGCTGTTAAGCCATTTGCTTCTTTTCTTACTTTATCGAAGCGAATCACCTGCGCAGCAGGTGGTAGAGCACGTAGTGCGAGTTCGCGAGATAGGCGCAAAAGCAACAGATTTCGCTGAGTTTCTCATTTTATGTTGCCTTTCCGCCCAACATACCAAAAAGGCACGGAAGCAACAACTTCTCTGTCGCTTTCGCGCCTTTTGTAATTACAATAATTGTAAATTCCAGGGTTTTAACCGACTCAATTTCCACGAATTAAAAATCAAATTCATTATGAACTGCGTTCATTGCGCGGTCTGTATCTTCGCGGTCGATCAGAACCGTTACACGGATCTCTGAAGTTGAGATCTGCTGGATATTTACGTTTGCTGAATACAAAGCTTCAAACATACGCGCTGCTACACCAGGGTTAGACTGCATGCCGGCACCTACGATCGATACCTTTGCAACATCTTTCTTCACTTTAACCTCCTGGCATTTCAAACTTCCGCTGCGGTGTCTCTCAACCGTCTCAACAGCTACGTCTGCCATATCGCCAGTTACGGTAAAACTGATGTCCTTTGTATTGTCACGTCCGATAGACTGAAGAATCATATCAACATTTACATTGTGATTTGCGAGGTGACGGAACAATTTGAATGCCACACCAGGCTGATCTTCCAATCCTACAACTGCGATTCTTGCTACATTTTTATCACATGCTACTCCACTTACAAGCATTTTTTCCATTTTTACTTCCTCCTTAACTACCGTTCCTTCCGATGTATTCAAACTAGAACGTACAACAAGCTGTACTCCGTATTTCTTCGCCATTTCCACAGAGCGGTTGTGCAATACACCCGCACCGAGGCTTGCCAATTCAAGCATTTCATCATAAGTGATCTCATCCAGTTTCTTGGCGTCTTTGACAATTCTTGGATCTGCCGTATATACGCCGTCAACGTCTGTGTAAATTTCACAAGCGTCCGCACGAAGCGCAGCAGCCAAAGCAACGGCTGTTGTGTCGGAACCTCCACGGCCAAGTGTCGTATAATCATCATACTGACTAACTCCCTGGAATCCGGTTACAATAACAATCTTTCTCTGTTCCAGTTCATGCTGGATACGCTCCGTATCAATCTTTTTCAAGCGGGCATTTCCTGCTACAGATGTAGTATGCATAGCTACCTGAAAGGCATTCAGGGAAATTGCCGGTACATTTAAAGACTGCATTGCCATCGCCATCAAAGCGACTGAAGTCTGCTCACCGGTTGTGAGAAGCATATCAAGTTCTCTTTTCGATGCTTTCGGATTGATATCATTTGCCATATCAAGCAAAACATCGGTCTGTTTTCCCATTGCCGAGAGAACAACTACTACATCGTTTCCTTTCTGATAATCTTCGATACAACGCTTTGCCACGTTGAAGATACGTTCTTTGTTGGCTACGGATGTGCCACCAAATTTCTTAACGACTAACATCTCTTCTTTACCTCCGTCTTTCCATATCTGGTCTTACTACTTTATTATGCATTTACACGAATACGTGTAATCATAGACGTTAATTTTTCTGCTTTTTCTGCAAAAACTTTTTCTTTCATAACCGGTGTGATAAATCCACATTCACCGGCGATGCCTGCGTCGATCATTGTCACGTCGCCGAAAAGTTCTGCAATCTTGCTGCGATCTGCTTCTGCCACACGAACAAAGAATGCATTTTCCATTTCTTCCATCGGTGCAATCGGAAGTTTTTCGCTTTCCCAGGTTACCGGTACGTTTTCGCCTTTGTGGATCGTAGCATCTACGACATCGGCTACGACTGCACTTGCGGTAGGAAGTTTACCAGCGCCGGCGCCATAAAACATTACTTCACCGAGCATGTTACCTGTTACAGAAATCGCATTAAACACACCATTTACACTATACAATGGCTCAGAGGAATATACCATCTGCGGAGCCACCATAGCATATACATTATCTCCAACTTTTTTGCTTGTACCAAAAATTTTGATCGCTGCGTTGATTTTCTTTGCATATTCAAAATCTTCTGCTGTGATCTTGGTAATACCTTCTGTATAAATATCCTGATAGTCCACTTGCTGGCCATATGCCAGAGAAGTCAGAATGGCGATCTTACGGCAGGCATCATAACCTTCTACATCTGCCGTCGGATCTTTTTCTGCATATCCGAGTTCCTGGGCCTGTTTCAGGACAACATCAAAGTCAGCCCCTTCTTCTGCCATTTTCGTCAGAATAAAGTTTGTCGTTCCATTTAAAATACCATTGATGGATTCAATTTCATCTGCAGTAATGCACTGATTCAAAGGACGAATAATCGGAATACCGCCGCCTACACTAGCCTCAAAATAGAAGTTGACATTTTTCTCACGTGCGATCTGAAGCAGTTCTGCTCCATGTGCAGCTACCAGCTCTTTGTTGGATGAGCAAACGCTCTTGCCATTCAGAAGCGCAGTTTTTACAAAATCATATGCTGGTTTGGTTCCGCCCATTGTCTCGACGATGATGTCTACATCCTCATCCTGTGCGATGACAGAATAATCATGTACCAAAATGTCCTGCACCGGATCTCCCGGGAAATCGCGCAGATCAAGCACATATTTCACTTCAATCTCTTCGCCGGCACGTTTTGCAATCGTTGCTGCGTTTGTATTCACAATCTCAACAACACCTGAACCAATTGTACCATAACCTAATACTGCAATTTTCATAATTTTCCTCCATTATTTGTATTTGAATCACCCGAAGTTTCCTCCGCATGAGACTCTTTCTCTTCAACCGCGGCATATTGCTCATCTGTCAGCAAAGTGTCCGGATTTACTACTACGATCAGATCATTGCCGCGTTTGGCAATGAAATTAATATAATCGGTATCCCGCGTGCGCGCCACTCTCGGAAATTCCTGAATATCTTTGTCCTCAGCGCGAAATACCTTTCCAACGCGATCCACTACGACCGCAATTTTTCCTGCATGAGTTCGAAGAAGAAGGATTTTTGTATCTTCTGTCACCTCTTTTGCCGGAAGACAGAATTTCTGTTTCATATCATAAACCGGATAAATGTCATCACGGATCTGTACCAGACCGTTCATTCCATCCGGCAAATCACTGGCATGCTGAATCTCGCGGTAATTTTCCAAACTCTGCATCCCGCTGATCTCGATGCCATATTCTTTATCACTTAGAAAAAAAACAATTATTTCCTTCATCCTTACCTCCTCATTTATTACAGATCATCAACTGTTGATCCATTTCAAATAACCATTGATAAATATATCAAGATCTCCATCCATCACAGCCGCGACATTTCCAGTCTCCACATTAGTGCGGTGATCTTTTACCATCGTATACGGCTGCATTACATACGAGCGAATCTGGTTTCCCCAGCCGATTTCCTTCTGTTCCCCACGGATATCGGACTCCTTCTCGCGATTCTCCTGTTGTTTGAGCAAATATAGTTTGGCTTTCAGCATCTGCATCGCCTTATCTTTATTCATATGCTGCGAACGCTCATTTTGGCACTGTACCACAATTCCTGTAGGAAAATGGGTGATTCGGATCGCGGAAGACGTTTTATTGATATGCTGTCCTCCGGCACCGCTTGAGCGATAGGTATCAATTCGAATATCATCATCTGCGATTTCAATATCAAGATCCTGCTCAATATCCGGCATCACATCACACGAAACAAACGAAGTCTGGCGTTTTCCCGCTGCATTAAACGGAGAAATGCGGACGAGGCGGTGAACCCCATGCTCACTCTTCAGATAACCATATGCATTGGTTCCATTGATCTGCAGTGTAACTGATTTCAATCCGGCTTCCTCTCCGTCCAGAAAGTCAAGCATTTCCACAGAATATCCTTTTTTCTCTGCCCAACGCTGATACATACGGCAGAGCATGCTCGCCCAATCACAGCTCTCGGTACCACCGGCACCGGCATGCAATGTAAGGATAGCATTGCTGTCATCGTACTCGCCGGTAAGCATCGTCGTAATACGAAGATCATCAAACTCGGAAGTAAATGCGGAAAGCTCCTCGCTAATCTCCGCAGCGAGTTCCTCGTCTTCTTCCTCATACGCCATCTCAATCAGCGTCATGATATCCTCATACTTTTGCTGCAGACCATCTGCGCGTCCCACGATATCCTTGAGGTCTTTGACTTCTTTCATAGCCTGGCTCGCCTTTTCGGAATCATCCCAAAAATCCGGAGCCTCCATATTTTTCTCCAATTCCTCGATACGGTATCGCTTGTCATCAAGATTCAAAGAATCTCTGACTTCGGCAAGCGGCTGCTCATATGAACTTAATTCTACTTTGTAATTATCTAATTCTACCACGTGACGTCTCTACTTTCCACAACAATATTTATATTTCTTACCACTTCCGCAAGGACATGGATCATTTCTTCCAACTTTTTCCGTCTTGCGCTGTACCGGTGCATTGGCAGAGTCGTCTTTGTTTGTTCCGGTTTCTTTTGCCACCTGCTCACGCTCTACTTTCTGCTCGATACGCACATGCATCAATGCCTTAACCGTTTCCTCACGGATCGATTCTGTCATTTCTTCAAACATATCATAACCCTGGAAACGATACTCCGTTACGGGATCTCTCTGACCATACGCCTGAAGACCAATTCCTTGACGGAGCTGATCCATATCGTCAATATGATTCATCCAGTGCTGGTCTGTCACTTTCAAAAGAATTACTCGCTCAATCTCACGAATCTGCTCCGGCTCCGGAAATTCTGCTTCTTTGGATTCATAAATACGAAGCGCCTCTTCTTTCAACTTCTGAAGAAGTCCTGCTTTATTCAAATTCTTGTCGCGTTCCGGATCAAAAGTAATCGGATCAAACGGAATAATTGGAAGCAAATTCATATTCAATTCTGCAAGATCCCAGTCTTCCGGGATCTGATCATCGCCAATCGTGCGTCCGACATATTTTTCAATTACTTCATCAATCATACCGTAAATGGTATCACGCATGCTCTCGCCATCCAATACTTTCCGGCGTTCTGCATAAATGATCTCACGCTGCTGGTTGTTGATAATATCGTATTCCAGCAGATTTTTACGGATTCCGTAGTTATTATTTTCAATCTTCATCTGGGCACGCTCAATGGCTTTATTCAACATACGGTGCTGAATCTGCTCACCTTCCGGCATACCAAGAGAATTAAATACATTCATCAGGTTCTGGGAACCAAACAGACGCATCAAATCATCTTCCAGTGAAATGTAGAACTTGGATTCACCAGGATCTCCCTGACGTCCGGCACGTCCACGCAGCTGATTGTCGATACGTCTTGACTCATGACGCTCGGTACCAATGATACGAAGTCCGCCAAGTTCCTGAACACCTTCTCCGAGTTTGATATCGGTACCACGTCCGGCCATATTTGTCGCGATCGTCACCGCACCGGCCACACCGGCATCCGCAATGATCTCTGCTTCCATCTCATGATATTTGGCATTCAGAACTTTATGCTTGATTCCACGTCGCTTCAGCATTTCGCTGAGTTCCTCGGAAGCCTCGATCGTAATCGTACCGACAAGAACCGGCTGTTTACGCTCGTAGCAGTCTGCGATATCTTCCACGATCGCATTCAATTTTTCACGTTTTGTCTTATAAACCGAATCGTTATAGTCAATACGGGCAATCGGTTTATTGGTAGGTACTTCCACAACGTCCATTCCGTAAATTTCACGGAACTCTTTTTCCTCGGTAAGTGCTGTACCCGTCATACCACATTTTTTATTGTATTTATTAAAGAAGTTCTGGAACGTAATCGTTGCCAGCGTCTTACTTTCTCTTTTTACTTTTACATGCTCTTTTGCTTCGATCGCCTGATGCAGACCGTCGGAATAACGGCGTCCCGGCATGATACGTCCGGTAAATTCATCTACGATCAGCACTTCATCATCTTTTACCACATAATCCTTGTCGCGGAACATCAGATTGTGTGCACGAAGTGCAAGAATAATACAATGCTGGATCTCAAGGTGCTCCGGATCTGCCAGGTTCTCGATATGGAAGAAACGCTCTACCTTCGCAACACCCTGCGCAGTAAGATTTACCGTTTTTTCCTTTTCGTCCACAACAAAATCTCCGGTTTCCATGTCATCTTCTTTCATGATAAGATCCATTTTCGAAAGTTCTTTTGCTGTACCACGTTTTAACTGTTTGGCAAGATTGTCACAAGCTTCATAGATCTTTGTCGATTTTCCGCTGCTTCCGGAAATGATCAATGGCGTTCTCGCCTCATCGATCAATACCGAGTCGACCTCATCGACGATCGCATAATTCAGTTCACGCTGAACCAGCTGTTCTTTATAAATAACCATGTTATCACGCAGATAATCAAATCCAAGTTCATTGTTTGTCGCATACGTGATATCACAATTGTAAGCTTCTCTTCTCTCATCATTGTCCATGCTGTTCAAGATACATCCAACGGTAAGTCCCAAAAATTCATGTACCTGTCCCATCCACTCGGCGTCACGTTTTGCCAGATAATCATTGACCGTAACAATATGTACGCCTTTTCCTTCCAATGCATTCAAATACGCCGGAAGAGTAGATACCAGCGTCTTACCTTCACCGGTACGCATCTCTGTGATACGTCCCTGGTGCAATATCACACCACCGATCAGCTGCACGCGGTAATGGCGCATGCCGATTGTTCTCTTGGCTGCTTCACGTACTGCCGCATAAGCCTCTGGCAAAATATCATCTAATGTCTCTCCCCCCGCGAGTCTGCTCTTAAATTCTCTGGTTTTATCCCGCAATTCTTCATCGGATAACTTTTCAAAATCCGGCTCCAAAGATTCAATTTTGTCAACAATTGGAAGCACGCGTTTTACTTCTCTTTCGCTGTGTGTTCCAACAAACTTACTTAAAATTCCCATGTGTTCACTCTCCATATATTTCTCCACACTAAAAATAAGTGTAGTATTTCAAATCATAACCTTTGATTATTTTATCACTTGCAGGCCGTTCTTTCAATACATAATTTGTTTTTCAAGCGGTTTTTTACAAACCGTTCACAACTTTGTCACAAAAAAAGCCGGTACACTGACTGCTCATCAGCATACCGGTTTGTTATTATTTTCGTCGTTTACACGTATGTTTTAGAATTCAGGTTCGATCAAACCATACGTATTTCCTTTTCTCTTGTATACCACATTTACTTCGTCTGTCTCAGAATTGCGGAATACAAAGAAATTATGTCCGATCAGTTCCATCTGTACACAGGCTTCTTCCGGATCCATCGGTTTCATCGCAAATTTCTTGGAACGGATAATCTGAATATCTTCATCTTCAAAATCATCCGCCTCGATAAATGACTGGCTCAGGTGTGCAGCATTCTGCTCCTTGTCAATCAATTTATTTTTGTATTTGCGAAGCTGTCTCTCGATGACTTCTTCTACCAGATCAATGGATACGTACATATCCGAGCTAACTTCTTCCGCACGGATGATGCTTCCTTTCATCGGAATCGTAATCTCGATCTTCTGACGATTTTTCTCCGTGCTCAACGTAACATGTACTTCTGTCGTATCGGTAAAGTATCTTTCGAGTTTGCCGATCTTTTCTTCAATGGCAGAACGTAAGCCCTCCGTTATATCTAAATTTTTTCCACTAATTACTAAATTCATGATAATCAGCTCCTTTGCCCAAAATATTCGGGAATGTCAGGCATTTCATCTATTACCTGTCCCATGACTATAGTATACTACAAAATGCACAAATGAGCAACTAAATTTTTAATTTTTTTAAGCAGATTCACAAGTTTTTCGCAAGTTGTCATACAACTCGCCAATTTGTCATCCCGATGTTTTTTTCGCCTACAAAAGTCTACCGATGTTGTGGATAATGTGGATAACTTTGTGTATAACTCAAAATTATCGTAATTAGGCTTGTTCTTTTGTGGATAACTTTGTGCATCATTTTACTCTACATTTGTCGTCGTACTTTTGTTCTATTTCAAATTGTCACACATTTCAAACCGTCCGCTCGCGCCGCATGGCAAAACCAGTCCATTGCTGCTTACCGGAAGCCCGATCTCATCCGCTGTCACTTTGCCGCCAAACGGCTTTCCTACCGCCAGTTCCAGCATATAAGACAATACCGCCGGCTGCAGACCGGTTGTATAGGAATTGATCAAAAAGAACAAGGGATCCTTGGACAAAATCTTTGTGCAAAGATTGACAAGAGGGAAGATTTTCTCCTCAATCTTCCAAATTTCTCCTTTCGGTCCTCTACCATACGATGGCGGATCCATGATAATCCCGTCATAATGATTTCCGCGGCGGATTTCGCGCTCAACAAATTTCACGCAGTCGTCCACAAGATAACGAATCGGCGCGTCTGCAAGTCCGGATGCCGCTGCATTTTCTTTTGCCCAGGTAACCATCCCCTTAGAGGCATCCACGTGCGTAACGGCTGCTCCCGCTTTCGCACAGGCCACCGTAGCTCCACCCGTATAGGCGAACAGATTCAGTACCTTGACCGGTCGTCCGGCGCGGCGGATCAATCCGGATGCCCAGTCCCAATTGACTGCCTGTTCCGGAAAAAGTCCTGTATGTTTAAAACTAAATGGTTTCAAATGAAAGGTCAGATTCCGGTAATGGATATCCCACTGCTTCGGCAGATCAAAGAACTGCCATTCTCCGCCTCCCTTATTACTTCTATGATAATGCGCATTTTTCTTCTTCCACTGCGGGGCATCATGCGGTGTGTCCCAGATCACCTGCGGGTCCGGGCGAACCAGGATATAATCTCCCCATCGCTCTAACTTTTCTCCATTGGAAGTATCAATGACTTCATATTCTTTCCATCCGTCTGCTAACCACATAGTGTGCTCCTTTCTGTAATGCTGCCGGCAAGCGCTCGCCGGGCTTGTGCTGCAATAATTACGTCCTTGCAAATTGCTACGCTTACGCTCTCGCAATTTGCAAACACAATTCGCATTCCGTGCTACCGCACTACATGCTCATTGGTTTTGTGTCTCTAAAAAAGAAACCATTTTTTCTGCAAGCAGAAAATGTTTTCTTTTCTGAGACAGACGTAATTATTAAAAAAAGCGATTGAATGAACATTCAATCGCTTTACGTGGGTTAGAGGATTCGAACCCCCGACCTTTTGGTCCGTAGCCAAACGCTCTATCCAGCTGAGCTAAACCCACATTTATCTTGCGCATCTCTCAACACGCAAGAATTATTCTACCATATGATTTTAGAATTGTCAACATTTTTTTGAAAATTTTTTCCCGCAATTTTTTCTCTCATCTGTAAGAGCAGTTTTTTCTCCAGACGACTGACTTGAACCTGGCTGATTCCCAGATGTTCCGCAATTTCTCTTTGTGTTTTTCCGTCATAGTAACGCATTTGGATGAGCTCCCTTTCTTTTTTCTGTAGCTGTTCCAGAAGATCTTCGACGATAAGACGGTTCATCAATTCTTCCTGCCAGTCTTTCCGCTCCGGTATTTTTTCTTCCAACGCTACTTCTTTTCCGTCCTGAAAGCAGATCGGCTTATGAAGTGACTCCACTTCCGCTGTCGCCTCCAAGGCCAGCACGATATCTTCTACCGGAAGTTCAACTGCTGCCGACAATTCATCCATCGAAGGTTCTCGCTCCAATTTCTGCGAAAGTTCGGCTGCCATTCGTTTAACTCGCCAGCTGTTTTCTTTGATGCTGCGGCTGACCCGCACCATGCCGTCATCCCGCAAAAACCGCTTGATCTCCCCAGTGATCAGAGGTACCGCATACGTCGAAAACCGTACGTCAAACCGCAGATCAAATTTATCCACCGCCTTGATCAATCCGATAGCGCCGATCTGACTGAGTTCTTCGCTGTCATACCCTCTGCCCGCAAATCGTTTCACGATGCTGTATACCAAGCCCATATTTTCTTCGATTACTAGTTCTCTTGCCAATTTATCCCCGGAACGTGCTCGTTTGATTAGTTCTAAGGTTTCCATTTTCACCTCCACGTCTTTTTGGCAGTTAAGAGATATGTATCGCGCTGTAAATCGTCTTTTTCATACGAATCGTCGTGCCTTTTCCCAATTCCGACTGCACATCAAGCTCATCCATAAATGCTTCCATAAACGCAAAGCCCATCCCCGACCGGTCAAGTTCCGGTTTTGTCGTGTACATGGGTTCCATTGCCTTTTCCAGATTTTCAATTCCGGCTCCCCTGTCCGATATCTCGACCGACACCACATTGTCCTCAATCTTCGCTGCCATGCGCACCATCCCCGGATTTTTTTCGTAGCCGTGAATGATTGCATTGGTTACCGCTTCAGACACTGCCGTTTTAATATCTGCCAATTCTTCCAGTGTCGGATCCAGCCGCGCCACAAACGCGCTGATCACCGTTCTCGCCAGACTTTCATTTTCGGAATTACTTGAAAATTCCATGATAATTTCATTTTTTCCACTCATTTTCAGCTCTAAGCCTCCATCTTTACACTTTTTGAATAATCTTATACAACCCGGACATTGAAAAAATGCGGTCAATCCCTTTTCCTACACCGGTAACATAGACGTTGCCCCCAAGATATCCCATCTTCTTATAACGTCCCATCACCATGCCGATCCCTGAACTATCCATAAAGGTCATTCCGTCAAAATCAAATACAATGTTCTTTACATTGCCCTTTTCAATCAACACATCGATCGTACGGCTGAGCTGCCCCGCCGTATGATGATCCAGCTCCTCACTGATATGTAGTATTAAATTTGCGCCGCTGCGCTCTAATGAAAATGTTTCCATCGAGATTTCATTCTCCTTTCATAGAAATTTGGAAAATAAAAAACTATGGGCGGAGACATTTGTCTTCAATCCATAGTTTTTTTCATGCGTTCTTTTCTATTTTTTATCCGTCAATCCGTTTTGACGCCCAGCTGATTCAACCGGCTCTTCGCTTCCGAAGCACGGCTGCTGTTCTTATCCGTGTCAATAACTTTTTGATAATAGCTCTGTGCTTTTTTCGTCTTTCCTGTCTGATGGTATACGCGTCCCATAAAATACAAGGCATCGAGATTTTTCTCATCAATCGAAAGAACCTGTTTCAAAAGATTTTCCGCTTCACTGTATTTTCCGGAGTTAAAGGCTTTACGCCCCTCCTCAAATAATTTCTGCGTATCTGCCGCCGTAATCTTTTTCGATACTACTGCCAGAAGATCCTTCGCTTCCTGCGTTGTAAAATCGCTGTCTTGGTAGCCATTTACCGTCGAAGCAGCCAGAAGCCGGTCACCCTCCTGATAGTATTTTACAGCCATTACAAGATGGTTGAGTTTTTCCACTTCCGCGCTCTTCTTGGTTTCTCCATCGTCGATTTCTTTCTGTAACGCATCGGCTTTGTCCTTCAGCGTCTTTTTCTCCTTCTCCAGCGTAGAAATCTGCGCTTCCTTAACCGAAAGCATTTCCTTTGCTTCTGTAATATCGCTGGAATTATTCCCCAGTGTATTCCCCTTCATTGTAGGATATATAAGCACCACACTTACAATAATTCCAATAACGGCTCCAACAATAATGTTGACGGCAGGCATCCATCGTTTCTTTTCTTCCCGGTATGTTCCCACCGGCGTCACATTTGCCGTGTTTGCCTGTGTCTCTTTCTCCGCCTGCTTTGCAAATGCTTTCGGAGAATTTTCCTTGCCTTTCGGCTCACTAAACGTATCGCCGATCTCCTGCATATAACGCAGTGTCGTCGTGTTGTTAAAGTCAATCTTTCGTGCACGTTTCAGCACTTTTGCCGCCTTTACATAATCCTTTCTCTTCATATATAAAAGGGCAAGCAGTTGATAGGCTCTCACAAATTTAGGATTCAGGCTGACTACCTTTTTCAATTGAATGATTGCCAGATCCTCATTGTCATTTTTTGCCTCTTTCAAAGCTGAATTATATTTCTTAATGGTCTGGTTTACCGTCTGCAGTGTACTTTGATTTTTCTGAACAACATCAATATAATACTTTGCCCGGTTGTCTTCCGGCTGGAGATAATCGCTTAAAACCCATTCACTGAGGGCTGCGATCGTCTCGCCCATTTCATTGTATACCAGACCAAGAAGGTTTCTTGCCTCGGTATTATGTTTATTAAAATTTAGACTCTTTTTCAAAACCAGGATGGCTCCCGACAAATCGCGCACCTTCGCTTTTTCCAAGCCAATATTATAATAGGCATTTGACAATTTACGCGCATGATGCAGCGCTCTGAGATCCTGTCCGCAAAAGCGGCAGACCGGGGCATCCTCTGTTATTATCGTATCACATCGTGGACATTTCATCGTTTTCCTCCAACTCTTACATCGTACCTTTTACTTCTGCGATCAATTCTCTCATAATATCTGTCACATCTGTCATATTATTACTGTTGTTTACCACTTCACTTACCTGCTCAATATCTAAACTTGGCTCATACTTTTCCAATTCTTCTTCAAAATTAATCATGTCATGCGCCTCCCTTTCTCTCTGTATTTTCTCTAAGAAATATCATACCGACTTTCCCTCTAAATTGCAAGAGAAAAACTCTCTTTTTTCAAAAAGCTGTCGGCACATCCCGACAACTTCTTTTCTTTTTTTACATAAATCGAGCCTCTTCTCAGCATCAATTTATGAAAAATCCCGGCTCTTGGCAGTCCAAGAAACCGGGATTACGTATCATTTCTTCTATACTATTGCTATTATGCACGTAGTTTGTACTGATCGATCAATTCCATCGCATTTTCCATCTCACTGAAAAGTTCCTGAGAAAGCGCGGAACTTTCCTGCGCGGAAGCAGTATTTTTGTCCACTACGGCAGCGATCTCTCCGGCCGAAGTAAGCATATCCTGAAGATAGGAATCCTGCTCTTTGGTCGCCTGTGTGATTTCTGTGATATGGGAAGAAATTTCTTCTGAAATCTTCGTAATGCCATCCATCATATGTACGGTCTCTCCGGTAAGCGATACTCCGTTATTAACAGCTGCAATACTCTTGTGAATCAGATCTGTGATGTTCTGCGCCGCCTCGGCACTCGAACCTGCCAGTGTACCAATCTCTCCGGCGACAACGGCAAATCCTTTTCCATGTTCTCCGGCACGTGCTGCCTCAATCGAAGCATTGAGCGCCAGAAGATTTGTCTGCTCTGCGATACCACCGATTACTTCAATAATATTTGCAATTTCATTGGACTCTTCACGGATCAGATCCATCGCTTTGACAAGATCATTCATCTTACCTTCGCCTTCCTGCATCTGCTGTACCGCATCTTTGGAAAGTTTTTCCACTTCATCTGCTTTGCTTGTGCTGTCATGCACGGAATTGGAAACATTCCCAATATTATCTACAAGGTTTCGGATATGCTCGGACTGCTGCTGTGCACCATCCGCCATCGACTGTGCGGACTGTGCCAACGTATCTGCTCCGTCACACACTTGTCCAAACGACTCCTTCATTTCTTTCAATGTCGTATTCAAACTGCTTAAAATCTCTGTCATAGAATCTTCAATCTCAGCAAAATCACCGATGTATTTCTGAACTTCTTCCAGATCAATATCTTTCGCACTGATCTGCTTCAAATTCATCGAAATATCGTCAATATAACGTTTCAATTCCTGCATAGCAAAATTGGTATTTTCCATCATATTGATAAATTCATCCTGCATCTGATACTCGATCTTGGCATCCAAATTTCCTTTTGCCAACTCATCCATCGCATGATCCATAATATCAATCGGCTCTTTCACTCGACGAATCACCTGATTTGCGATCTTATTTAAAAACAGATCGATTCCGGCAATACTGATCACTGCAATTGTCAAAATCACACCTACGATAATAGCAATTTTTGCTCCTGTTGCCAAATCAAATTTAGTATCTTCTTTTGCCAGCAAAATTCCTTCATAAATACCAATCAATGCCAGCACACCCACGACGCCACTAACCGCAAACCCGATACGTAAAAACTGCATATGCATATACTTACGTATCGTAAGCTGCTTTTTCACTTGCTGTACTTGTTTTCCTGCCTTCATAAGTGACCTCCTTGCTCTCCTGTTTTCCTTAAAAACGGAGAATAAATTTGTCCTTAAATTATAGCACAAAACAAAAGAAATTACAATGATTTCTTCCACCCTTGAAAACGCCCTGCCAACTATGTTACAATAAGTTTAACACTACATTAACAAAGGGGGATTTTTATGAAAAAATCATTTTTTGCAGCTATTTTCTTTTGGGGACTGCTTTTCCTCTCCTGCTTCTTTTTGCCGGAAGCTGCTTATGCGGAGGACAGCAATTCCATTGAAAGGATTGATATGGACGTTTCGATCGATGCAAACGGGACCGCTCATATCAAGGAAGTCTGGCAGGCTTCTGTCTACCAGGGAACGGAAGGCTACCGTCCATATGGCAATCTGGGTGCCTGCGAGATCACGGATTTTTCTGTCAGCGATGACTTGGGAAACCATTACGAACTGCAGGATCACTGGGATACGGATGGCTTTTTTGTAGACAAACGGGAAAAATGCGGCATTGTCTATTATAATGACAAGCTGGAGCTTTGCTGGGGTATCACCAAATACGGAAACCGTACTTACACGCTGACGTATAATATCACAAATATTATCAACCAATATACAGATGCGCAGGGACTTTATTTCAGTTTCATCCCGGAACAGATGGAGCAGCGTCCCGCTCACGCCTCCGTTTTCATTCACACGGATACGTTGAAATTAAATGAATCCAATGCTAAAATCTGGGCATTTGGTTATCCGAATGGCACAATTACGTTTGAAAACGGCGGTGTGCGTATGGATTCACACGGTGCCCTTCCTTCTTCACATTATATGACGGCTTTAATCCAGTTTCCGGATCGCACTTTTTCTACAGCAGTAGAGAAAGAATGCTCTTTTGATGACGTCCGTGAACAGGCAGAAAAGGATGCCATAACTCCCACCACGATCCGGTTTTACGATTATCTGATCTTCGCCCTTCCTTTCGTACTTTTGATTGGCGCTTTTCTGATCTGGTTTATCTGGGGACACGACGACAAACCGGTCGATGTCACAGAATTTTATCCTCCGGATGACCACAACAGTGCCGAAATTGCTCTTCTCTATAAAGGCAAGGTCACAAACGAAGACCTTACTTCCATGATTGTGTATCTTGCTTCCAAAGGATATCTTTCCATCGAAGCCAAAACAGAAGAAACACTTGGAGGACTGATAAAATCGAGCGATTTTATCTTGAAAAAGGAAAAAGATTATGATGGTGTCAACTCCATTGAACAACGTTTTTTTGATGGTTTATTTGCCGGACGAACAATTGTGTCAAAAAGTATGCTGACCAATAAATTTTACCGTGTTTTAGGAGACATCGCAGATGATATGAACAGTAAAGATAACCAGAAGATTATTTTTGAATCTTCTTCTTTGTCAAAAAGACTTCCTATCACTTTGATGATCGTTCTGTCTCTGCTTTGCGGTCTGGTGCGTTCCCTTTATGCCGCAGAAGGCGATCTGCCAATTGCCTTCTTTTTAAGTTTGTTTCCTCTGACAGCCCTTCTTGTGTTGACACAACTTCCTTCGAAACCAGGCATCCACAACAAAATATTTTTAATCGTATGGAGTATCCTTTTCGGACTCAGTTCCGTCATCACGTCGTTAGTAAAATTAGCTTACACCGCACCGTTTTTTCTGCAGATGCTTATCTTTTCCATTATCTGCTCCTTTGGCATGGCAATTTTCCGCTATCTTGTGCCAAAACGGACCCCATATGGAACGGAAATGTTAGGCCGCATTCGCGGATTTAAACATTTTTTGGAAATTGCCGACAAAGAACGGCTGGAAATGCTGGTGACCGAAAATCCATCCTATTTTTATGATATTCTTCCTTACACTTATGTATTGGGAGTTTCGGACAAATGGATTGATAAATTCGAAGATATCGCCATGGAACCGGCACATTGGTACCATGGTTCCAATATTTACAATACACGCGCTCTTGCCACCTCGCTCAATTCGACAATGAGTTCTGCCCGCACGGCAATGACTTCCACCCCTTCCAAAGGCAGCGGTGGACGAAGTTTTTCCGGCGGTGGCGGTGGTGCCGGAGGACATTCTTCCGGTGGCGGCTTCCGATAAAAATTGTATAAACGAAATAAGAAAGTCGTTTTTACAAAACGTTCACAAATTTTCGAAAATTTGAACATCATTTATTCACATTTTAAGTATATACTAAGACCATAAGTTAAAGATAAACAACTTCAACTTATAAAACTTAATTTTGGTAGTTATCTTATTTTTGATATTTTTTCATAAAACTCCTCTTTCAGAAAAAGAACCGTGACGGCGGTTCTTTTTCACGTTTAGGAAACTTAAAAAATGCTCCGCGGTCACACGGAGCATTTTTCTCAATCTGTAACTATTCAGGATCCAATGTATGGAAATCAATGAATCGTCGTGCTTGCACGTAAGAGACTTTGATTTCCATACATTGAGATCCTAATAGGGCTCCCTCTCCACATATGAGCATTTTTAGCCTTGTCAAAGGCGAGAAAAGAACACGAAGTGTTCGAAATGCGAATGTGGTGGAGAGGCGTCCTGAATAGTTACCTCAATCTTTTCAATTATTCTACCGGATGAAGATTTTTCAATGAAATATCCAAAATCGGAGCAGAATGCGTCAATGCTCCGCTGGAGATATAATCGACACCAATCTTCGTAAGGCGGTCAACATTTTCTCTCGTAACATTTCCCGAGCACTCGGTCTCTGCACGTCCATCGATGATCTCGATGGCTTTTGTCATATCTTCCGGCGTCATATTGTCAAGCATAATGATATCGGCGCCGGCTTCTACTGCCTCTTTTACCATTTCAAGATTCTCGACTTCGATCTCAATCTTTCTTACAAATGGCGCGTACTCTTTCGCCATCTGAACCGCTTTCGTCACACTTCCGGCAGCTCCGATGTGATTGTCTTTCAAAAGCACACCATCGGAAAGGTTATAACGGTGATTGTATCCACCTCCGACCTTTACGGCATATTTTTCAAATACACGCATATTCGGTGTCGTCTTTCTCGTATCCAGAAGCTTTGTCTTTGTCCCTTCCAACAGTTTTGCGATGGATTTTGTGTACGTAGCGATTCCGCTCATGCGCTGCAGATAATTCAGTGCTACACGCTCTCCGGAAAGAAGAACACGGATATCACCAGTCAGTACGGCCATCTTCTGACCATTTTTCACTTCGTCGCCGTCTTTACAGAAAAAGGTGATTTCTGTCGCAGGATCCAGCAGGGAAAATACGCGGGCAAATACATCCAGTCCGGCGATCACACCATCCTGCTTACAGATCAGTTCTACCCTTCCCAGCTTTTTCTCCGGCATTACGGCATTGGTCGTAATATCCTCACTCGTAATATCTTCGCGCAGTGCCTGTAAGATCAGTTCATCTGCGTTTAACTGCATTGTTATTGTATTCATTGTTCTTCTCCTTTTCTCGCTTCTTTTACTCGTTCAATCTCATCCAATACGAGTTTTTTATATTCTTCACGAAGTTTATCAAGATCTTCATATTTATTTAAGTCTAACTTCCCTACCATCGTTTCATCGACTTCTCCCGGATTTTCCGTAATGTTCTTTGCCGCACGTCCTGCAAACACAAGACTTTCCAGGAGAGAATTGCTTGCCAGACGATTGGCTCCATGAACACCATTGCAGCTTGTCTCTCCAATCGCATATAAATGTTCTGCCGATGTCTTGCTTTTTTCGGAATCAACCCAAATGCCGCCCATAAAATAATGCTGTGCCGGTACGACAGGAATCGGATCCTTGGTCACATCGTAACCTTCCTCCAGACATCTCTGGTATATATTCGGAAAATGTCCCTTGATCTCCTCTTCCTTAATCGGTGCCAGACTCAGACGTACATACGGCATATCATCTTTCTTCATCTGCTCATATTCTTTCTGCGTCAAAAGATCTCGCGGCAAGAGTTCGTTGACAAAGCGATTTCCATTTTTATCCAGCAGAATTGCTCCCTCTCCGCGGACCGATTCTGAGATCAAAAACCGTCTTCCCGGCTTTTTCGAATACAATGTGGTCGGATGGATCTGTATGTAGTCAATATTTTCCAATCGAATGTCATGCGACAGAGCAATCGCCAGCGCATCCCCCGTCAAATGGCGGAAATTGGTCGAATGTTCATAAAGTCCTCCCAATCCTCCGCAGGCAAGCACCGTGTCTTCTGCCTCGATGACCTGCTTTGCGCCCTCTTTATCGATGGTAACTGCCCCCGCACAAGTCTTTCCATCCGTGAGCAGATCAATCATCGTCGTATACTCCAGCAGCTGCACATTTTCGCACTTTTTCACTGCCGCCAGCAATTTACTTGTGATTTCTTTTCCTGTAATGTCTTCATGAAAGACAATGCGGTGCGTCGAATGTCCACCCTCTCTTGTATATAGAAGTTTTCCATTCTCCTGCTCAAATTCCACACCATATCCGATCAGTTCCTTCACAATATTCTGTGAAGACCGAATCATGATATCGACCGATTCTTTGCGGTTTTTATAATGGCCGGCGCGCATCGTATCCTCAAAATAACTATCATAGTCTTCCTCGGATTTCAACACACACATGCCGCCCTGCGCCAAAAAAGAATCGCTGCTTTCGGCATCTTCTTTCGTAATGATGACAATCTGTTTTTCTTTCGGAAGTTTCAGCGCACAATATAAGCCTGCTGCCCCGCTTCCCACGATCAAAATATCTGTTTTTATTTTCTTTACATTCTTGAGTTCAGTCATCTGAAAACCTCATTTCTGATACCTATATAGTAATAAATAGCGTCAGATGAAATAGGTTCAAATGACGCTATCATTTTTTAATATTATCACAAATCATGGCGTATGACAAGCCGAAAATTATTTTCCGCCGGTCTTTCCTGCTTCCAGAATACTGTCATAACATGGCTTCTTTTCCATATCGTCCGTAAACAAAAGCGGATAACTGGTCTCCCCTTTCATTCCACTAAGCCAGGACTCGCCATCTTTCAATCCCCAAAATGTCACAGAAGTAATATTCGCTGTTCCTTCCCGCTTCATTTTGGTAATCACATCGAAAAATTCTTTGTAACGCTCTGCCTGCTTTTTCAATCCCTCTTCGGAATCATCATTGTTGTGCATGTCAATTTCTGTCAATTGAATCTCAATGCCATCAATCGAAGCATATTTTTCGAGCGCCGTCTCAAACAGATCTACCGATGGGAAATCCATATCCCAGTGGCTCTGCATGCCCACACCATCGAGTATGCCGGCATCGTGAAGTTCTACTACTTTTGCGTACAAAAGATCCCGTTTCTGTGCCATGTACTCGTTATAGTCGTTGAGGAAAAGTTTGGTTCCCTCCTCAGCATATTTTCTTGCAAAGGTAAACGCATCCGTAATATAGGAAAAATCACCATAGGTCTCGTACCACATGCTCTCCGTGCGGTAATTTCCATCGTCGCCGACTGCCTCATTGACAACATCCCAGGCATATACCACACCCGGATAATTTTCCTTACAATAAGTAAGAACCTGCTTTATATAACTTTCCATGCGCTTTTTCATCGTCGCCTTATCCACATAACCCTTTGATGGATCATATTTCTTGGAAAAGAACCACTCCGGGGTCTGACTGTGCCATACCAAAGTATGTCCACGAAGCGGGATTCCCGCTTTCTGTGCTGCCTTCAACGCTTTTTCCAGCGTTTCTTCTTTGATTGCCGGCATTCCGTCTTTGCTCTTCTCGGATCCTTCCCAGTCCAAAAGGCTTTCCGGTTTCATTTCATTTTCCATCGTTATACTGTTAAAATTTTCCTTTATTTCTGCAGCACGGTCTTCATCACTCAGATACCCGGATGTCGTCGCCACACCCACTTTAAAATCGCCGTCAAAAGCTTCTTTTAATGTTTTCGCATCGCTTTTCGAATCGGTAACTGCCGATGCTGTCACCGCCGATGTTGTCGGCTGATTTTTCGTCTCTGTCTGCTCATTTTGTCCGCATCCGGTCAGGCACAATGCCAGCCCCAATGCCATGCATACACCAATACTCCATTTTCTAAGTCTCATAACTACCTCCTGTTTTGCGTCTTATTAACGAAAATATTATATAGTTTTTATGTAAAATAACCTCTATAGTATATCATACTTTTCCTTTTTTTTCAATCGTTCTTGCATATTTCCGCGTTTATTGATATAATATTTTGAGGTATAGTGCAATGCAGAAATGCAGGAAAGGATATTAGTATGAGTAAAATAATTCTAACCGGAGACCGTCCTACCGGCAGACTTCATGTCGGACATTATGTCGGCTCCTTAAAACGCCGCGTCGAGCTTCAAAACTCAGGCGAATATGATTCAGTATATATTATGATTGCAGATGCGCAGGCTTTGACAGATAACTTTGACAATCCGGATAAAGTACGCAGCAACATCTCTGAGGTTGCCCTGGACTACATGTCCTGCGGATTGGACCCGGCAAAATCTACCTTGTTTGTTCAGTCCTACATCTCTGAACTGACTGAATTGACATTTTATTATGCCAATCTTGTAACGGTTTCGCGTTTGAAACGAAATCCTACGGTAAAAAATGAGATTCAGCTCCGCGGATTTAATTCCAGCATCCCAGTCGGATTTTTCACCTATCCGATCAGTCAGGCAGCTGATATCACAGCTTTTAAAGCAAATGTCGTACCAGTCGGTGAAGACCAGCTTCCCATGCTGGAACAGGCACGCGAGATCGTGCATAGTTTCAATACCATTTACGGCGAAGAAGTTCTCGTAATGCCAAAGGCATTTCTCCCGGATAACCAAGCATGTATGCGCCTTCCTGGCACCGACGGAAAAGCAAAAATGAGTAAATCTCTTGGCAACTGCATCTATCTTTCGGACAACCCGGACGATATCCGCAAAAAGGTCATGAGTATGTATACCGATCCGGATCACATTCGCATCGAAGATCCGGGAAAACTTGAAGGAAACACGGTATTTACTTATCTGGATGCCTTTTGTAACGACGCTCACTTCGAGCATCATCTTCCGGAATATGCCAACCTTCAGGAACTGAAAGATCACTATACCAAAGGTGGTCTCGGCGATGTCAAAGTGAAGAAGTTCCTCTATGCCGTTTTGATGGAAGAACTCGAACCAATCCAGGCACGCCGCCATGAATTGGAAAAAGACATTCCGGCAGTCATGGAAATTCTCCGCGAGGGCAGTGTAAAAGCACGTGAGGTCGCAGCGCAGACACTTTCGGAAGTAAAACATGCGATGAAGATTGATTATTTTGAATAGGTAAAAATATAATACAAAAAATGACCGATCAGTCCGAAAAACTGAACGGTCATTTTTTTACCCGCACACTGTTGATCCCACACAAACCATCATGAAGAAATCTCGCAGCGTGTAACTTTTCCTTTTTTCACTTTAATTTTCAATCCAAGATTCATTTTTAACAAATCCTTAAATTCGGCTTTTGAAAGCCATTCTCCAATCATCGGATCGGAACCGCCATAATTTGGATCCCAATATTTGGTCTTATTCGTAAGAATAAATACCTTCTTCTTTTTTATCTTTTTTCCCCCCACATATAACGGTGCTTTTACAACAAGTTTATTGCCTTTGACCTTTGCCTGTGCAGAATCGTACACCGAATACTTTTGGGTCTTTGCCTGTACATAACTGCCGCTCGCGATTCCCGTACTCAAAAGAGACACCACCAGTAACATAGCAATCAAAACACGTTTCATACTCTTTTTCCTCCTTTTGTTTGCTTTAATTTTACTCGCATTATTAATGTATCGTGATGCATTAAAATGTGCAAGCAGAAATTTACCAATCTCCTTCTTCGTCCTCATCCATCGCATCATCCACTCCATCCGCATAATCCGAATCACTATTATACCGCTCATCGTCATAATCGCCATCCTCATACACATCCTCATATCCTTTGTCGTAGGATTTATACGGATTCAAATACGATTTTTTGCTCTTAGACGAACCCGAATAACTCGATTTGTTCGAATAAGAACTGCTTGAGCTCGAATCGGAATGATATGGTTTTTTCGTCGAAGACGGTCTTGTCGTACTTGTAGAATAGGTACTTGATGAATAACTCGAGGATTCTGCTGATTCCGTCTGGTCGCTCTCTTCCCGTTCTTTATCTACCTCTTCCTGGTGTTTCTCACAATATAAACTATCTTCTGAAAACCGTTTTTCATGGCAGTCACTTGCCCAGCATTCTCCATACCCCCATAGATGCTTGCTTACATAGTCCGGTACATTTCTAGCTGCTATAACAATAAATGCCAAAACCAAAAGTGCTAAAATCTCATACTTTGTTGTGTGGCCATTCTTCATGATAACCGCCTCCTAATTGGTTCATTCTTAATTTTTTACTCGTAACTATTCAGGATCCAATGTATGGAAATCAATGAATCGTCGTGCTTGCACGTAAGAGACTTTGATTTCCATACATTGAGATCCTAATAGGGCTCCCCCTCCACATATGAGCATTTTTAGCCTTGTCAAAGGCGAGAAAAGAACACGAAGTGTTCGAAATGCGAATGTGGAGGAGGGGCGTCCTGAATAGTTACTTTTACTCTAAGTTTACCATGATGTCAGTATATCGTGAACTCGCACTTCGTGCTTTCTCGCCGGTTACACCGGCTGTTCACTCAATAATGGCACAAGAAAAACAAATGCCTGCTTTGCAGTCGCTTGTTTTTCTTATGTGCCCATTATATCATAGAATGGTGTCCCAAAGTATGGACTTGCTAAAAAGCTGCCCCGAAAATTTTTTAAAAATTTTTCAAGGCAACTTAACTGTTCCCATTTTAATTCATTTACAGTTTCTTCATTAACTTATGAATGCGTTCTTCCGTCTCCTCACATTCATCTGCAATCTGTGCTACAGATTTGCCTTTGGCAAGTTTTTTAGAGATTTGTGCAAGCAGATTAATTTCCGCTCCTTCCAGGCGGCCTTCTGCGAGCCCCTCTGCACGGCCCTCTGCAAGCCCTTCTGAACGACCTTCGACAAGTGCAGCCTCGCGAGCGCGCTCGCTGGCCTCTCTCACTTCGAGTTTAATTTTTTGCTCTATTGTCACGAAATTATCCCTCCATTCATCATTACTCTTCACTTCTTCTACTTTTCTTTCGAGACTTTTCGTAAACTCATCAGTTGGCACCGAAGTCTCCAGATAATCCAGGAGATTTCGAAGTTTCTCCGACAATCCATCACGTTTTCCGTGCAGATTAACAAAAATAGTTTTTCTCTTCTCGTCCAAACAAATCGTCGGATCTTCATTGCATCTCATTTCAAACGTATACACACTTTGATCTTTATGAAAAAGATCAAAATCACACAAAAAGATCACGATCGACTGTTTTAGCTCCTCGTATGTCTCTCCTGTCACAATCTGATGACCATCCATCTCACAATGATAATATCGACTTCGAGGCACCAATTCTCTTGTTTTTGTAAGCTGCATCTCAATGTCGTACATATTGCCTTTGTCATCTTCAGCATAGATATCCAGTCTCGTTCCCTTTTGAAAAATATTATTTTGGATTACTTTCTGATTCAGCACAACCTTAAGTTTCACAATGTGCATTCCCAGAATACGCTGCAGCAATTCTCTGCAGTCCTCTTCATCCAGAAAAATAGTACAAAAAACAACATCATTCTTAATCTGGATCTTCTCCAGCCATTTTTGGTCATTAACCAAATCTTTTCTTACCATACACCCTCCATTTCCGGGAGGCTTCTGAAATCCACCTCCCTGCATCTCATTCTGTTTTCTATGGGAACATCAGCAGTTTGGCTCTTTTCATTTATGTAAGAAAATAGATATCCTTGAAATGATAGATCTTCTGCTTGTTGTTAGTGTAACACAGTTCACTAGTTTTTGCAAGCACAATTTTTTCAAAACCAATTTATAAAGCAAAAGAGCCGGATTTCTCCAGCTCCTTTAAGTATACATCCGCAAACGTATACCCCAATTAATATTTGCATTATACAATATTCGTCCACAAAATTCAAGTTTTATATAACATTTTTCTACTCTTTTCCCGCCTTTACATTCTCCCCTCCCCATGCTATAATATCCTTATCAAAGGGGGGTGTCCTTATGGAGATAAGCGATGGAATGGATATCGCGTCATACGCGATGATGAACTCACAGCTGCAGATCAGTCAGGGTGTCAGCACGCAGGTGTTGAAAAAGACGATGGATTTGCAGGAAGCACAGGGCTTTCAGCTCGTGCAGATGATGGAACAGTCGGTAAATCCGGGACTTGGACAAAATATCGACATCCGCATATAAAGACAATAATATCTTTGCGAAGCAATTCGCAGAGATATTATATTGTCAAAAATAGAGAACTTATTATAGGAGAAAACTAAATTATGTCAGGAAGAGAAAAATTCGGCTCAAGGCTCGGATTTATTTTAGTTTCTGCAGGATGCGCCATTGGAATTGGAAATGTATGGAAATTTCCGTATGTTACCGGAATGTATGGCGGTGCTGCTTTTATTTTATTGTACCTTTTATTTTTGGTAATTCTCGGACTTCCGATTATGGTCTGCGAATTTACAGTCGGACGTGGAAGCCAGATGGGAATGGGCAAAGCACTCGATAAACTGGAGCCCGCCGGTTCCAAATGGCATCGTTTAAAATGGATCAGCATACTTGGCAGTTTTCTTTTGATGATGTTTTATACGATGGTAGGCGGATGGATGCTCAACTACGCTTACATGGAAGCCACCGGGAAATTTACCGGCATGGACGGTGACGGAGTGGCAGATACTTTCAGTAATATGCTAGGCTCTGCACCGGTTATGACATTTTGGGCGGTAGTCGCCATTGTCATTTCTTTCGGTGCCTGCGCTTTTGGTCTGCAGAAGGGTGTGGAAAAAGTTACCAAAGTAATGATGCTTCTTCTGCTCCTGTTGATGATCGCACTTGCCGTCAATTCTGTATTTTTACCAAATGCGTCTGCCGGCATCCGGTTCTATCTCGTTCCAAATTTTTCATCTGTTGTGGAAAAGGGAATTGGAAATACCGTTTTTGCCGCAATGTCACAGGCATTTTTCACTTTAAGTCTCGGCATCGGCGCAATGGAAATATTTGGAAGTTATTTAGACCGTAAAAAACGCATTACCGGCGAAGCAGTGAACATTGTGCTGCTTGATACTTTTGTCGCTTTGATGGCGGGATTTATCATTATTCCGGTCTGCTTTGCATTTGGTGTGCAACCGGATTCCGGACCTTCCCTTTTATTTATTACGTTGCCAAACTTGTTTAACAGCATGAACGGCGGACGGCTTTGGGGAACTTTGTTTTTCATCTTCATGTCCTTTGCCGCGCTTTCAACGATCATTGCTGTGTTTGAAAATATTGTCGCCATGTTTATGGATATGGCAGATTGGGAACGAAAAAAATCCGTTGGCGTAAGTTTTGTATTAATTGCGGTACTTTCCCTGCCGGCGATCCTCGGATTCAACCTGCTTGCAGGCTTTCAGCCATTGGGGGCAGGAAGTTCCGTTATGGATCTGGAAGATTTTCTGGTTTCCTCAAACCTTCTTCCTCTGGGAAGTTTGGTCTTTGTGCTGTTTTGTGTGCGGAAAAACGGATGGGGATTTGAGAATTTTATCAAAGAAGCCAATGAAGGAGACGGCATCCGCTTTCCACAATGGATTCGCCTTTATATGCAGTACATTCTGCCACTGATCGTAACATTTATCTATCTAAAAGGCTATTATGATACGTTCAAAGACAAAGGAACGGCAATGTGTATCGGCTGGATGATCTTTGCCTGCTGTCTTTTAGCAATTATATTTGGGATTGCTTTCTTTACCGGAAAGAAAACAAAAAAGGCATAAAAATAAGGGATGTCGCTTTTCCTGACGGCATCCCCTTTTCTTATTTCGTCATACTAAATGCGGTTCAATCTGTGCAAGAAGCTCGTCTTTGGACATCGCTCCGACCGCTTTTGTCACCACTTCTCCTCCTTTAAAAAGGAAAAATGCCGGAATCCCCGCTACTTTGTACTGCTGAGCAAGTTCCATATTTTCATCGCAGTTGACTTTGCCGACGATAAGTTTGTCCGCAAGTTCCTCGCCAATCTGTTCAATGATCGGTGACATCATGCTGCATGGTCCACACCATACTGCCCAAAAATCGATCAAAACCGGTTTGTCTGACCGAATTACCTTTTCTTCAAAATTTTCTGCATTGATTTCTATCGCTGCCATTGTTATTCCCTCCATTCTCCATGAAATACTTCTACTGCCGGACCTCGCATAACAACATCTCCATTTTCGAGGTAGGTATCGTAAAGCACACCTCCGCGAATCTGTATCGCGATTTCTTCGCCGCGTGGACAATAGCCATTAAGGACAGCCGCCACGGTGCTGGCACAAGTTCCGGTGCCACAGGAGATCGTCTCTCCGGCTCCGCGCTCCCAAACACGCATTTTCAATGTATGCTCATCGATCACTTCGACAAACTCCGTATTGATGCGGTCAGGAAAAAGGGGATGATGTTCAAATTCAGGTCCTATTTTTTCCAGTTCAAGGGTATCGATTCCCTCGGTAAATACAACACAATGTGGATTGCCCATGGACACGCAAGTGACGGTATATGGCTTATCTCCGACCATGATTTCCTGAGAAATAAACGTGTCACCTTCTGCTTTTACCGGAATTTCTTTCGGGTCAAGAATTGCTTTTCCCATATTGACTTTCGCATAGGCAGCCTTTCCATTTTCCACTGTCAGATCAATGGTTTTGATGCCGCTTTTTGTCTCGATCGTCATATGCTCTTTTTTCGCAATATCGTGATCGTAAGCATATTTTGCCACACAACGGATGCCATTTCCACACATCGCGCCTTCCGTTCCGTCTGCATTGTACATGATCATGCGGCAGTCTGCCACATCCGACGGAGCGATGGCGATCAAACCATCCGAACCGATCCCAAAATGGCGGTCACTGACACGGATCGCCGCGTCTGAAATATCCGAGATTGTCTCTTCAAACAAATTTACATAAACGTAATCGTTTCCTGTTCCATGCATTTTTGTAAATTTCATACTCGTCCCTCCAATTCTTCCACTTGAATCCTTACATTGCAGTTCGACATGTGTGCCGCATTCACTTCCAATGCGTACTCGAGTTCCACATGAAATCCATTGTCAAGCTTCCGGTGTTCCAGCCGGTCCGTGTGAATTACGATTTCCAGTTCTCCAAAAGGTGTGGAATAATACGTAAGCATGTCCTGATTTTTTACAAATACCATATGCGTCTGTGTACCACCTTCTTTCAGAATTTCAACCTGTCCGTCCCGAATCTTAAGCTGGCTCTGCACCATCTCACAGTCTTCGCCCTCGACATCATCCATTGCTTCCTCGTATTTTACGATTGTTTCGCCGTTTTCTTCATACATTTCTCCAAAAGAGATCACTTCCAGCGAATCCGTCGTGCCATTTTCATGCAGTCCGGCAATCGATATCTTTACATCTTTCTTCATGACTTTATCTTTCCCTTCGTTTCGCCAAATTATTATCGTTCGTAAGCAGTTTCTACGATACGATCGATCAGTTCCGTGATGGAAAGTCCCATATCTGCCCAAAGCATCGGGTACATACTGATATTGGTAAATCCTGGAAGTGTGTTGATTTCATTAAACACCACATCATTCGTTTCATTTTCAATAAAGAAATCCACACGGGACAGGCTGAATCCGCTTACCGCTTTAAAAACAGCCACGGCATCTTCGCGTACTTTGTCCTTCGATGCCTGTGGAACGGTGTCCGGATCAATGACTGTCTTGGATTCGGAATTATTGTATTTGGCATCGTAATCATAAAATTCTGCCGCAGCCACAACTTCTCCGACTTTCGATGCTTTCGGGTCGCGGCCGCCGAGAACGGCACATTCCACTTCATGTCCGCAGATCATTTCTTCGATCAAAACGCGGGTGTCATGTTTTTTGGCAAGTTCCACTGCTGCTTTTAATTCCTCACGGTTTTCTGCTTTGCTGACACCGCAGGAAGAACCAGCATTCGAAGGTTTTACAAAAACCGGATATCCCAGTTTTTCCTCCACCTCTGCCACCGTGTGATCAAGTTCACTCAGATCCGGCGCGATGTCTGCGACAAATTTTGCCTGACGGATTCCCAATTTCTCCACAAAAATCTTCGTGGAAATTTTATCCATACTCACCGAAGAAGAGAGTACACCGCATCCGACATACGGAATGCCTGACATTTCAAACACACCCTGAATCGTACCGTCTTCTCCAAATTTTCCATGAAGGACCGGAAAAATCACATCGATTTTCTGACGATCATAATGTCCCTCGTCATCACATACATAAATTCCGGAATTTACGGCATCCGGCGAAATAATAGCGGTCTTTTTGCCATCAACCCAGCTGCCATCCTCGATCGCTGCCGCGTCCGGCACATAGATCCAATGCCCCTCTTTCGTAATTCCGATCAAATGTATCTCATATTTTTCCGGTGAAAACCCCTTGATAACATTGAGTACGGAATGACATGACACTTCATGTTCCGAAGATTTTCCACCAAAAATTACTGCAACCTGCTTTTTCATATCTATCCATTCCTTTCGATATTTACCTCAAACTCTCGCTTTTATTGTACTATGAATTGTCCGAAACTACAAGGGGAAAATTTCTCACAAAAAGGAATCCTTTTTCTACTTCTTTCGGAGTATTTTCCGACAGCAAAGCAATGTGTACACCGAGGGAACCAGCAAAAATAAATTGACAAAATCCGTGATCTCCCACACAAATCCGAGCGGCATCACCGCACCGGCAAAGATCATGACGACGTAAATGTATTGATAGGTGCGGGTCAGCTGTTTCCCGCCCAGAAATTCAGCCGCCACTTTACCAAAAAGGGACCACCCGATCAGGGTAGCGACCGCAAAAGCAACGGTTGCCACGCCGATAATCTCCGTGCCGCCTAACGGAAGTTCGGCAAACGCTTCTTTTACCAAAAGTCCGTTCGCCGGCCCGCTTTTCGCGATGCCTTGTTTTGCCTGATAAATGACAACGACAACTCCTGTCACCGCACACAAAACGACCGTGTCCCAAAAAGTCGCCGTCATGGAAATCAGTCCCTGCTCCTCCGGCGAAATCTTTTCTTCTCCGCAAGCCGCCGCGATCCCGGAAGTTCCCAGTCCTGCTTCATTGGTAAAAAGTCCTCTTGCCACTCCGTACCGCACCGCAGTTCCCACCGTGTAGCCGAGTCCACCAGCCGCGGCACACCGCGGCGAAAAGGCAGAAGTTACGATCTGCCGGATTGCCGCCGGGAAATAACCGATATGCAGCACAAGATAAAACAGACATCCTGCCACAAAAAGAAGTGCCATCGCCGGCACGATCATCATACTCGCTTTTTCGATCCATTTTACTCCCTGCAGGATGACCAGTCCCACCGTCAATGCTACGATAATTCCCACAAGCCATTTTGGCAGCTCCCAGATATCCCGGCATGTCTCTGAAATCGCATTGGACTGTGTGGTACATCCGGCAAAATAGGCTGAAAAGCAGATAAAAAAGCTGTAAAAAGCTGCCAATTTTTTCTTTCCGAGTGCATTTTTCAACACATACATCATTCCGCCGACCGGTTCACTGCCCTGTGTTTCCCGATACGTGCAGCACAATGTCGTCTCCGCATACGTGGTCGCCATCCCGAGCACGCCGGTGAGCCAGCACCAAAACACAGCTCCGGGGCCTCCGAGGCTGACTGCGGTCGAAACTCCGATAATATTGCCGGTTCCAAGCGTCGCCGCCAATGTCGTAGTGAGAGTTCCAAATGAACTCATTCCCTTCTTTTCCGTCCCATTTCCACGAAGTGACAAGCGGATCCCGGTTCCCAGTTTTCTCTGTACCACTCCCGTGTAGATCGTAAAATAGACATGAATGCCAAATAAAAGAAGTAAAATCGGACCGCTGAACAGCCATCCATTGACCGCCTGAATCACCTGCATCGCCACGTACCCATCGTTTGTCATTTGTAAAAAATATGCGGGACGCGAGAAAAAAAGAACGCCGGAATTCTTGATTTTCTTTCAAAAATTGTGTATACTTCAAATCATAAATTTATGAAAGGATCTTTCCGATGAAACATTTAAAATACACTTTGGCGCTGCTTCTCTGCAGCAGCATACTGGCACAAACCCTTGCACCACAGGCACAGGCAATCTCGATTTCCGAGGCATTTGCCACCCCGGCGCCTTCCTCTTCGTCTTCGAGTTCCTCTACGATCAATGAGGCGACCGGAAAGGGAAAAGGCGTGTCTTACACGATAGATGGGCAGACCTACCGCTATACCGGGGAAAGCATCAACGTCGTGTACGAATCAAAAGCATTGAATTTGACACAGACACCGGCTGTCACGATCAACGGAACGGTTATGGTACCTTTGAAAGAGGCCTTTGCTAAGCAGGGAATCAAAGCAAGCTATCATTACTATAAGAAAATCAAAAAGATTAAAGTGACAAAAAACAATAAAATCGTTATCATGCATCTTGGCGATACGACGATGACGGTCAACCAGAAAAACAGCACCCTCCCACAGGCACCGGTTTCTGTCACTTATGGGAAATCCAAGATTAAGACGATTTTGGTTCCATTCCGTGAGATTGTCAAAGCGCTGGGAATCAATTATCTGTGGGACAAAGATCTGGGTGTCGCGCAGTTATCCAAACCGGTTTTGAATTTTGTCGGGAAACATTATTTCACACCGTACAACTGGAGCCTGAACACCTATGCAAGTATCCAGAAAAGCCGTGTTGGACGTGCCTCACTTGCCGAATTTAAGCGGCTTGTAAATTACAAAAAAGATACGACGTACGGATTCCAATATCTGCGTCTCGACCAGTACCGCGAAGTGGATGAGAAAAAATTCATCTCCACATTTAACTATTTTATCAAGGATTCGTGTGAAAATAATGGGTATTCTCCAACACGCAGTGTCTTGTACGGAAAAGGCGATGTGATGCTTGCCGCTGCGAAAAAAGAGGGAATAGATCCGATGTATTTTGCCGCACAGACCTTTATCGAGTCCGCTTACGGACGCAGTTCACTCGCCCGCGGAAACCGCATCACAAAAGTAGCTCTTCCGTCGTATGCAAGACGCGGCGGCAAATTTATTACAAAAAACATTAAAAAGAGTGTCAAAGTTTACAACCTTTATGGAATAAAAGCATACGACAGCGACCCACGTGTGGGTGCGACATCGTATGCCTATTATCAAGGCTGGACTTCCGTAGACAAAGCCATCTACGGAGCTGCCAAATTTATCCGTGAAAATTATTTTGAAGCCACACCAAAGCAGAATACTATTTTTAAATTCCGCTACAATCCAAGCAATCTGAGCCACCAATACGCGACAGATCCTTGGTACGCAGAAAAGATTGCACAGCGAATCATGCTTTTCAGTAACTGCTATTCGAAAAAGGCTTCGTATACTTATGATTATCCGAAATTCCGTTAGATCAAACGTATCATTTTCCTTCTTTCGCCTGACTGGCAAAGAAGGAAACGATGGCCTCAGCGGAGGCTTCGTTGATCTCCGGCAATTCTTTTAATTCTTCAACCGTCGCCTGGCGGATGGCATCGAGCGATTCATAACGGCGCATCAGTGCCTTTCGTCTGGTCGGACCGACCGTCGGAATGTCATCTAAGATAGAATGCACCTGCGTTTTTCCGCGGATCTGTCGATGGTATTCGATGGCAAAGCGGTGCGTCTCATCCTGTATTCTGGTAATTAAGCGAAATCCCTGTCCATGTGTGTCGATAGGGATTTCCTCATTTTGGAAATACAGTCCTCTTGTCCGGTGGTGGTCATCCTTTACCATCCCGCACACCGGAATCGATATTTTCAATTTCTCCAAAACCTTTTCACAAATATTTACCTGGCCCTTACCACCATCCATAAAGATAACATCCGGGAACTGACGGAATGCATCCATCTCATCGAGATCTTCCCGCTGTCCATGGGTAAATCGTCTCGTCAAAAGTTCTTCCATCGAAGCATAATCATCCGGTCCGGTCACGCTGCGAATGCGGAATTTGCGGTAGTCATTTTTCTTCGCGCGCCCATCCTCAAATACCACCATAGAACCGACAGTTTCGAAGCCATTGATATTGGAAATATCGTAAGATTCGACGCGGTGCAGCCCGCTCATACCAAGCAGTTCCTGAATCTCTTCCATCGCACCAAGGGTCCTCGCACGCTCTCTCTTTAACTTTTCCGCATCCTGCAAAAGAACCATTTTCGCATTTCGTTTGGCAAGATCCAAAAGCCGCTCTTTCGAACCACGTTTCGGATGGCGGAAAAAGACTTTGTGTCCGCGTTTTTTCGACAGCCACTCCAGGATCGCCTCACTGTCTTCCGGCGGTTCTTCCGTCCATAATTCCCGCGGTATGTACGGCGTTCCGGCATACATCTGCTTGATAAAGGCACCAAGCACATGACTGTCCTCTTCTTCCTGCACTCCCGTGAGATAATAATGTTCCCGGCCGATCAATTTTCCGCCGCGGATAAAGAACACCTGCACGACCGCCTCGTCCTGAAGCCGTGACATCGCAATGATATCGCGGTCTTCGGCGTCCTCGCTCGTAATCTTCTGCCGCTCGGTCACCTGTTTCACACTATGGATCAGATCCCGGTAAGCGGCCGCCTCTTCAAAATTCATCTCGGCGGAAGCCGCCATCATTTTCTCTTCCAGATTTTGTAAAACATCTTTTGTCTGTCCATTCAAAAAAGCCAATGCTTTTTCGAAATTTCTGCGGTATTCTTCTTTATCCACATTTCCCTGACAGGGCGCCGGACACTGCCCCATCTGATGATACAGGCAGGGTCTTTCTTTTCCGATATCCCGCGGAAAACGTTTTTGACAATTTCTCAAATGAAACAATTTATTGAGCAGTTCGATCGTATCGCGGATCGCCGCTCCACTTGTAAATGGTCCGAAATATTTTGCACCGTCGCGTTTCATCTGCCGCGCGAACACAAACCGCGGATAATCATCCTGAATCAACGCTTTCAAAAAAGGATAGCTTTTGCCATCCTTTAACATCGTATTGTATTTGGGATTGTACTCTTTGATCAGATTGCACTCCAGCACCAGAGCTTCCAGTTCGCTGTCCGTCACAATATACTCAAACCATGCGATCTGCTCGATCATCCGCTCGATCTTCGGTGACACGTGGCGGCTTTTTTGAAAATACTGCCGAACGCGGTTTTTCAGCACAACCGCTTTTCCCACATAGATAATGTGGTCATTCCGGTCGTGCATCAAATATACGCCGGGTTTTTCCGGAAGTTTTTTCAATTCTTCCGTCAGATCAAAATCTGCACGTTCCATCCACATTCAGCTCCTTTGTCAGTCATTTATAAACCGATGAATCACATCAACCAATCCATCTTCATCGCAGTGCGGTGCCACATAATTGGCGCGGGCTCTCACTTCCTCCGCAGCATTTGCCATCGCCACGCCAAGTCCGGCATATTCAATCATCGAAATGTCGTTAAATCCATCTCCACAGCAGATCATCTGATTTCTCGAATAGCCAAGTTTTTTCAATAATTTAGACAATCCATATGCCTTATCAATGCCAAGTGGCATCATTTCCACATAAAAATCTTCTGAACGATATACACTCAGCCGACCTTCAAAAGCCTTTGCCGCCTTTGGTTCTACGTCTTTCATCCAGTCCGGATCGCCGGTCAGAAGACATTTATTGACAGGATATGTCACTTCTTTTCCAAAATCTTCCACTACATGGATATCAATGTCGCAGCCCTTGGCATCAATCTGAATGTATTGATCGGCATCATTTTCCGCGATGATATCATTCCCATGATAGGTCATAATGCCCGTCTTTTCCTTTTTGGAAAATTCGTAAATCTCCGGCACAATACCATCCGGCAGATTGATGTTGTAGATCACTTCGCCGGTTTTTGCATTGCTGATGCAGGCACCGTTGTAGGACACAATATACCCGCCAAATTCGTCAAGGCGGATCTTGCGCGCCGTCGGCATGATCCCTGCCGTGCAACGCCCGGACGCAATCGCCACACAGATGCCCTTTTCCTGAATCTTTACTATTTCATCAATGGTCTTCTGGGATATCGTCTTGTCCGTCCGCATCAGCGTCCCGTCCACATCCAGCACCAATACTTCGTATGCCATCGTCTTCTCCACTTTCTTGATTCTCTTCGTTTCCAGTTTCTTCCATTTCTGGTTCTTTGTTTTCGTCTTCTTTCAACTTAGTTCCTGTCGCCTCTTCATAAATACGGACAAATTCTTTTCCGGTAATTGTCTCACGCTCTACCAGATAAGCCGCCAGTTCATGAAGAACGTCTTTATTTTCTTCGATCAAATGATAGGCTCTTTCATAACATTGTTTCAAAAGTGCCATCACTTCTTCGTCCACTTCACTCTCCGTCTTTTCGCCGCAATTCATCACGGTACGGCCGTCAAGATAACGGTTCTGAACAGATTCCAATCCGATCAGTCCAAATTTTTCACTCATTCCGTACTGGGTTACCATCGCTCTGGCAATATTTGTCGCCTGCTCGATATCATTGGAAGCTCCCGTCGTCACGTCACCGAAAATAATTTCCTCTGCCGCGCGGCCTCCGTATAATGTAACGATCTTGGAGATCAATTCTTCTTTTGTGCGCAGATATTTTTCTTCTTCCGGCACCTGCATAACATAACCAAGGGCTCCCATTGTACGAGGCACGATCGTAATTTTCTGTACCGGTTCCGCTTTTTTCAAAAGAGTCGTCACAAGCGCATGACCAACCTCGTGATAAGCAACGATCTTTTTCTCTTCTTTTCCGAGAATACGGTCTTTTTTCTCTTTCCCGGCAAATACCACTTCGACCGCTTCAAAGAGATCTTTCTGGCTCACTACATTTCTTCCGTCTTTGACCGCCATAATGGCCGCCTCATTTACCATATTGGCAAGATCAGCACCTACGGCACCGGATGTCGCCAAGGCAATTTCTTCCAGATTTACCGTATCATCCATCAACACATCGTGAGAATGTACTTTCAATACATCAATTCTTCCTTTTAGATCCGGTTTTTCCACGATAATGCGTCGGTCAAAACGGCCCGGACGAAGCAGTGCCTTATCCAATACTTCCGGTCGGTTTGTCGCACCAAGAATGACGATTCCCTTGGAAGAATCAAATCCGTCCATCTCAGAAAGGAGCTGGTTCAATGTCTGCTCACGCTCGTCATTGCCGCCGCCATACTGGGAATCACGGCTTTTTCCGATGGCATCGATCTCATCGATAAAGATAATACATGGTGCCATCTGCTGTGCCTGTTTGAAAAGATCACGGACACGCGAAGCACCGACACCGACAAACATTTCTACGAAATCGGAACCTGACAAGGAAAAGAACGGAACTCCCGCTTCTCCGGCAAGTGCCTTCGCAAGCAGAGTTTTACCGGTTCCCGGAGGCCCCACGAGCAATGCTCCCTTTGGCAGTTTCGCACCGATCTTGCGATATTTATCCGGATTTTTCAAAAAGTCAACCAGTTCATGCAGCGAATCTTTTGCCTCTTCTTCTCCGGCCACATCTTTAAATGTAACACCGGTTTTCTTTTCCACATACATTTTTGCGGTAGATTTTCCAACCCCCATGATACCGCCGCCTCCGCCACCGCGGGACATCATCCGCATCAGCAGCCAGAGCACGATCCACATCCCTGCAAATGGCAGAATGTATGCCAGCAGAAAACTCAGGATTCCGGAACTTGTATCATCAATTTTCGCCGAAAAATCAACATTGTACTTATTTAACATGTCCTGCACAAGCGCAGTATCCTGTACATAACCGGTATAGTACGTTACCTCAAATACCGATTTCTGGCTCTTTGGCTTAATATAAATGACATTGGAGTCAAAGGTAACCTCCGATACTTCGCCCGCTTTCAACATTTGGACAAATTTGGTATAACTAATTTCTTTCCGCGTATTTTTCTCGATCTGTGAGTTCAAAAACAAAATGATCGTAAGGGCAAACAGCGCCGCCAATACGCAGATCACAATATTGGTTTTGTTTTTTTTCGGACCACCCGGTCGATTTTTATTATTGTTTTCCATGTGCATTGGATTCCTTTCTCTTTTTCTACAACTCTCTTTAGGATCTTTTATTTAGTATAATAGATTTTCCTATATAAATCAATGGCATAGATGTGAAAGATTCGTGAAAAAAAGTTTACATTTTCCTATTGAATACGTTTCACAAACATAGTATAATATATAAGTATTTGAATTTTTCGTTATTCTATACCGCTTTTGTGCGGTTGGAACAAACAGAGGATAGAATGATACTGTCGAACGCAGTATCCGCCATAAGGCAGAAGGAGGAAACATGGCTGTAAAATATGTATTCGTAACAGGTGGTGTTGTGTCCGGTCTCGGAAAAGGTATCACTGCTGCATCATTAGGAAGACTTCTGAAAATGAGAGGTTACAGTGTCACGATGCAAAAATTTGATCCTTATATCAACATTGATCCTGGCACCATGAACCCAATTCAGCACGGCGAAGTATTCGTTACCGATGACGGTGCGGAAACTGACCTTGATTTGGGACACTATGAACGTTTTATCGACGAGAGTCTCACCAAACAAAGTAACGTCACAACCGGAAAAGTATACTGGTCCGTTCTCTCGAAAGAAAGACGCGGCGACTATGGTGGCGGTACCGTACAGGTGATTCCTCATATTACAAATGAACTGAAAAGCCGCTTTTACCGCAATGACGGCTGCGATGAGACACAGATTGCGATCATCGAAGTTGGTGGTACGGTTGGAGATATTGAAAGCCAGCCATTTTTAGAGGCTATTCGTCAGTTCCAGCTGGATGTCGGACATGAAAATGCAATTTTGATTCATGTCACATTGATCCCGTATCTGAAGGCATCCGCAGAATTAAAAACAAAACCGACACAGAGCAGTGTCAAAGAGCTTCAGGGAATGGGAATCCAGCCAAATATCATTGTTTGCCGTACTGAGATTCCTTTGGAGAAATCCATTAAAGACAAAATTTCCCTTTTCTGTAATGTACCAAGTTCTCAGGTTATCCAAAATCTGGATGTGGATACATTATATGAAGTTCCGCTCGCTATGGAAGAAGAACATCTTGCAGATATTGCCTGCAAATGCTTGAATCTTGATTGTCCGAAACCGGATCTTGCAGAATGGGAAAATATGGTTCATTCCATTAAAAATCTTTCAAAAGAGGTTACGGTTGCTTTGGTTGGAAAATATACCGCTCTCCACGATGCTTACATCAGTGTCGTAGAGTCCTTGAAACACGGTGGCTTTGCCCACAATGCCCAGGTAAATATCAAATGGGTAAATTCGGAAGAAGTAACACCGGAAAATGTCGGCGAACTTCTTGGCGATGTCAGTGGAATCCTCGTTCCCGGTGGATTTGGTAACCGTGGTATCGAAGGTAAGATCACGGCGATCCAGTATGCCCGCGAAAACAAGATTCCTTTCTTAGGTCTCTGCCTCGGTATGCAACTTGCTATCGTTGAGTTTGCCCGCAATGTTGTCGGCTGGTCTGATGCACACAGTGCAGAACTTGATCCTGCTACCACTCATCCGGTCATTCACTTGATGCCGGAGCAGGACGGTGTGGAGGACATCGGTGGTACGTTACGTCTTGGTTCTTATCCATGTACTTTGGACAAGGACAGCAAAGCTTACGAATTGTATGGTTCCGAAACCATCACAGAACGTCATCGCCACCGCTACGAAGTAAACAACTACTACCGCGACGATCTGACAAAGAATGGAATGAAATTATCCGGTCTTTCACCAGACGGACGCATCGTGGAAATGATGGAACTTCCAGATCATCCTTGGTTCATCGCCACACAGGCTCATCCGGAATTCAAGAGCCGTCCAAACCGCCCACATCCTTTGTTTAAAGGCTTCGTTGGCGCAGCACTTAACTATAAAGAAAGTAAATAATCTCATGAAATGTTGTTGGGGCGGCTCTGCGAGCCGCCCCTTTTTTGAGGAGGCGACCATTGGAAGCGCAGCTTACAATTCTTATGTCGCCGACGACCTGCCGCCGAAGCGAAGCTGAGGGGGCGTTTCCTTATGCGTAGGAGGCAGCTGCCGGCCTTGCTGACGATAGTCAGCAATTCTATTGCCGGTAGCGTCCTGCCGCCGAGCGTATGCGAGGGGGCGCTTCCTATTGGCAGGCATTTTTTACTTTTACGGTCAAATCCTAGTTTTTTCTTCTAGTTGTACCGTAATTTTGCCTCTCTTTTTACTATATTTTTACATTTTTGATTTTTTTACGGTATTTTAACTTGTTTCGAGCAAAATAATACCGTAACAACTTCCAACTTTTCACAGTGCCTTCCTATTATTTACAATTTTTACGGTAAAACTGCCCCCAACAAGACACTTTTTACCGTAATTCTTTTTTGGCTACTATCCCTCTATCTCATTTTCTTTCCGCAATCACAAAAAGGTATCTTTAATAATTTGATCAATTACTTTTGTACTGATTGTGTAGCCGGCGGATTCCCGGGTATAAATGATGTCAATCCCTGTACGGTAACCATTTTTAATATACATTTCTTCTTTTTTAAGCACTCGCCGGCAATACTCCGGATCTCCCATAAGTCCCATATGTTCCCACAAAATTTCCTTGCGTTTCTTCACATGAAGACAAATAAAATCCGGGTGGACAACTCCCATTCCACGCAAATAAACAGGGTATTCATATCGATAGGGAATTCCATTGCGATGTAAACTGTCCGCGATGATTTTTTCTGATTTAGAGCGGACCTGCTCACCCCGCTCTGTAAAGATTTCCTGCTGATTGCTCGTCATATCCAGACCTTCAAAAATTACATTTTCCCATTCTTTTATGTACATTTCATCCGTTAGTACAAGAGGACTGACGGCCTTCTTTTGTTCCACCGGAAGTTTCTCATAAACTTCTTCCAGACAACAGGCTGAAAATTGTTCCAGAAATTGATCGATACATTGTATCCGGTTTTTGATCATTGACAAAATCTTGCAATCATAATCCCTTTGCCAAATCTCCGCTAACTGTTTTCGCTCCTTCTTTCTTATATATTTTTTTCGGATTCTTCCATCGTCACCCGGCTCACGTATGTAATACTGTTCATATCCATTACTCGCTGATCGATACAATTTCCCTTTTGGGGCCTCCGCCAAACTCATTTCTAACTGCACTTTCCAAGAAAAAAGTTCCTCCTGTTTTTCTTTTAAATTCTCCCTAATTTCATCGTACATTTAATCCATCCCTTCTTAAAATTTTAACTGTGGAAATTTCCTGTCGAAATGACAAAAGAAAAAAGACTCACATTGTTTGTAAGTAACTATTCAGGACGCTCCACCTCCACATTCGCATTTCGAACACTTCGTGTTCTTTTCTCGCCTTTGACAAGGCTAAAAATGCTCATATGTGGAGGGGGAGCCCTATTAGGATCTCAATGTATGGAAATCAAAGTCTCTTACGTGCAAGCACGACGATTCATTGATTTCCATACATTGGATCCTGAATAGTTACATTTGTAAAAGTATAACATGAGTCTTTTATGAAAATCAAGTCAATTTTTTAATCCAGTTTAACAGTTTCTCGTATTCATCCGATGTCGGTTTATACGAAGAAAAGCAACTTTTTTCAAAAAGTTCTTCCAACTCCGTCTCTTCGAATGGCTCCTCGGAATCTCTGGCTGCCAGATAATGAAGCCGCTCTCCCGGCATTACCAAACCAGCATAGACAGCATCCTTTTTCTCCCATCGCCGGCTTCGTATTTCAAGGTATATTAATAAGTTTTTCGCCGCATCTTCCGTATGCCACGAGCGATATCGAAGTATACTTAAATACACTCGTTTTCCTGCAAAGAATAGAACAATGACAACTGCCAAAACAAACATAATAACAGGCATTATACCAGACGAAATAAGTCCGGTTCCAAAATTTGAAAACGCTTCACCAAGTTGAATCTGTGGGGAATCGTCAATCAATTTTTTAACAGACGACCAAAAATCACTGTCTGTATTTTCAGACATATTTGTCGGTGTCGCATCCACGACCTGCCAGCCTGTATTTGGGAAATATGCCTCCACCCAGGCATGTGCATTGGCATCCGTCAACTCCACTTCCATCACGCCGGTTTTTCCAAGTGCCGAAGGTCCCTCGTAATAGTCATCATAATTTAGGTCCTCGCGCAGTGTTCCTTTCAAAATATCACCATAACCGACAGCATAGCCCTCCACATAACGTGTAGCAATTCCCAGCCGGCGGAGAAGAAGTGCCGCCGCGGAGGCAAAGTGCATACAGACTCCCTTCTTATTATCCTCGAGAAAATAATTTACAAAATCTTCGTCCTCCGGAACTCTTCCCGGGCGGTAACTATACGTATAATTGTCATGCAGATAGGCGATCACCGTGTTGACCACATTGGGATCCGTCCCATAATTTTTGCCCGGAACCAGCCCCATATCGCGGATGCAGTCATCTAACACCATTGTATTTTCGTCCGGAACCTGGTGGTAAACATAGGAATCTGCATCTTGAATCAACGCTTCCTTGGTGAGGTTTGGATAAAAAGTAAATGTATTTTTTGTTCCGATCGGATTTGCGACATAAAGCTTCTGGCTTGAATTAGTGTACTTTTTATAGTCCTTGAATTTGGTAAAATATGGATAGTATACATAGTCTGCATCCGCTCCTGCATTTTCTATTTCAATCTTTGCTTTTGCTTCCTGCTGCGGGTTCTTTTTGTGTCTTTTCGCCAAAGCATCCGCTTCTTCTTTCATGCTTTCGGTATAAAAATACTGTGTATGTCCGGCGGTGCCTCCGAGCATCTGATAGCCATCCGTCCATTCATTTCCTTCATAATGAATCCCCGTATACCCCTTTAAATAAAGAGGTTCCGTTGTATAGGGGGCAAACCGGATCTTCAGATCCGTCTCATTATCCGGACGAAGCATTGAAAAATCACCCAGTTTTCCGCCACTCATACCGCCTCGGGAAGCAGGATTGGGAAAGAAACTCCAAAATCCCATCATAACAAAACCGGAAACAGCACGTTCCGTACTTTTTTTATAAGCATTTTCATGGTAAATCTCACGATTTTTCTCTTCGGTAAATGCGAGACTAAATATGCCGGTTAAAACAACGGCAGCAAGCGCAGTCAACAAAACACCTTGATAAACACGGGCATTCTTTTCCACCTGATGACGCCTTCCATTTTTTAACATATGAACTCCAAGAAATCCTCCACACAGGCAGAATACAAAAAATAACTTTGGTTCCTGCCGGAAATAAAGCGGAATGATATAGAGCGGAACACACACAAAAAGAGGCAATTTCAGATTCATATAGTTGCTCAAAAAAATGTTCAATGTCAGGATCAGAAATACCCCGACAAAAATAAATGTCATCGTGACCGAAAGATTTCGATCCTCTATCTGCTCCGCAAATTCCGTCCCGGTATTCAATCCAAAATAAACCTCGCCACGTTGCCGAATTACGTTAATAATCCCCGCAAAACCACTATTTACATACACTTTAAATGTCAAAATTCCAAACACATAAAATATAAAAAATACAATATATCCAAGATCTTTCCGGCTGCTTTTTTGAAAGGAAAACAGAAAACTAAAATACATCGCAGACGCCAAAAGTACAAGAGCTGCGATCACATAATTACATTCTATTTCAAACGCCGACAAAAAGCCTCCAAAGGAACCAAAAACGATTAAAAAGCATAGTAATCCTTTGGGAAGGCAAGTAAGAAAACGCCTGGACTGCTGAGAAGTCCGCTCCTCTCCAAGCACAAGTCCGGTTACTAATTCCTGCTTTTTTTGTTCCTTTTTCTTACGAAACCATGCCACTTTCTGTCACCTCGCTTTCTATCGCTGCCACATCACAAGCATTTCCTCGCTCACTTTCAGATAATCCTGATCCGGCGCATTCATTCGAAATGCTTCGACGGCTTCTTCCTCTCCACCTCTGGTATAAAAAATCTGCTCCAGAACTTCTTTCCATCCATCTCTCGTATCCGCTGTTTTTTCATATAGCTGCCGGCTCCTGCTGCCCCACCAGTACACCGTTACCGGAATCCGGCTCCTTATCACTGAATTACCCAGTTCGTACAAAAAACAGATTACTTCATTCGCTCTCTGCGGATTTCTACGGTCCACGCAAAAAACAATCAGCAATTTCTGCGAAGACATCTGAAGTCTCTCTTTTACCATAAGCGCTTCTTTTTTTGCCGATAATTTCCAATGGATATCTTTCAATGAGTCGCCGGGTATGTATTCCCGTACTTGTCCAACTTCCGAGAAATCGCTGCCTCTTGCAGAACTTTCCGTCGATTCCGTCAAACCGGCCGCATAATCATTCTGCTCAAAATCCAATGTCTCCCCCTCGGAAGGCAGAATATAAATGTGTTCTGTCTGCCCGGCCTTTTTCCGCTTTTCATGAAAAGAAAGAAGATCTTCTATCCCAAATTGTTTCAATGTAATCTCAATATCCCCGCAAAGTTCCGAGCTTAGCGGCATCTCGTACACTTCTTCTCCTTTGGCAGGAAGTGAAATCGTCACCGTTTTGTCTGTTTTCTGTTCAAAAAAACCGTTCCCAATCTCAAGATACAAAGAGCAGCGTATCACAGGAAAAATACTTCTGTTTTTAACCCGGATACGTACCAGAAACTCCGTATTTTGGGTGAATTCAGCTGCGGGGATTTCTATTTTTGCCTCTATTTTAGGCATCGCCAGCGGTATCATTGCCAGCGTAAGACCAAGAAATAGAATCATTGCCACGCCAAGCAGCAGATTAAAATAGCCGCCCAAATACCAATACATCAAGGCATTCAGAAAAAATATCACGATAAATTCAATCCAGTATTTTACTCTACGCATACCACTTTTGTTCCTTCAAAAACCTGTTTTAAAATGTCAGAAACTTCCAATCCTTGTGCCTTTGCCTGCATATTGGGCTTGATGCGGTGCGCAAGCACTTCCTGATAAATGTCCATCACATCCTCCGGAGTTACGTAATCGCGTCCCTTCATCACAGCCATTGCCTTTGCCATACGAAGAATTGCAAGACTTGCCCGCGGACTCGCCCCGAGACGCACCATCGGATGCTTTCTCGTATTTTCCGTCAGCCGAACAATATAATCATACATTTCTTCGCTGACATAACTCTCTTCTGCCATATTTTGCAGTTTTTCCCATTCCTCTAAGGTTACCACCGCCTGAATGCCGGAAAGTGATTTCGCACCATTGTTTTTCAAAATGTCCACGGCATCCTGATGTTCCGGATATCCCATCGAAAGGCAGATCATAAACCGGTCGAGCTGCGATTCCGGAAGCATCTGCGTACCGGAAGAACCGATGGGATTTTCCGTCGCAATTACCGTAAACGGAGTTGGAAGATTATGGGTAATTCCATCTACTGTCACCTTTTCTTCCTCCATCGCCTCCAAAAGTGCTGACTGGGTTTTCGGCGAAGTCCGGTTGATCTCATCTGCCAGAAACAAATTAGCAAATACGGCACCTTCGCGGTATTCAAATTCTTTGGTCTTTTCATTGTACATGGAAAAACCTACCAGATCACTGGGAAGCACGTCCGGCGTAAATTGTACACGACGGTACGTCAGATCTGTCGCTTTCGCAATCGCCATCGCTAACGTCGTTTTGCCGACTCCCGGGATATCCTCGAGCAGTATATGGCCTCCGGCAAGCATCGCACAAAGCACCTTTTCCACCACTTTTTGTTTGCCCTTTACCACCTGATTGATCGTTTCCTGCAACGTCTGTATTTGTCCTGCCATCTGCCTTCTCCTTTCTTCTATTTTCCTGCTATTATTTTCTCTATTTCTTCATAACGTGCCTTTGGCCAGTCCGTCGAAGTGTGAATATTTAGAATGCTGTTTGTCTCATTTATTGCATTGTAATACCACAGCGCCGCCTCTTCGTAGTCCTGCTTTTCATAAAAATATTCGCCAAGTTCATAACACATTTCAGAAGAGCCTTCACTCAAAAGGTCTTTGAGGCACATCTTCAAAATCGCTCCACTATCCCCACGAAGTCTTGCCGCCCGCACGACAATACACGCCGCTTCTTTTACCTCATCAAGGCTGCGGTCCGGCTCACATGCCGTCGCAGCAAAATATGGTTCTGCCTGAATCACGTCTTTATCACTTCCAGAAATATACAATTCCATCGCATACATATGATGCAGTCTCTTGGAAAGTCGCTGCCCTTTTTGAATCTGCTTCTGAAATACCGCAAAATCCCTGCTGCTGTGGACGCTTTCCGGCATATGTAAGATGTCGATTTCACTGTCGTAAACAACCGGATCCAAACGAACCATTTCATGCACCGGTTCAATCCATGTAAATTCCCGCTGACGTTTGTACAATTTAGGCCGGTATTCTGCATCAAAATTATAAGCTGTTCCATTGGCCAGCTGATTGCAGTAACGCATCTGTACAATTTCTATTTCAGGGAGCAGAACCACCTTTAATTCGGCTAGTTTCCGGTGATTGTCAAAGTCTATTACTTCATCTGCATCTGCCACATAAATATACTCTTTTGTCGCCTTGGAAAAAGAATAATTACGCGCCGCCGAGAAGTCATCAATCCATGCAAAATCATAAATTTTTTCGGTGTATTTTTTTGCTATTTCTTTTGTATTATCACTCGATCCGGTATCGACTATAATAATCTCATCCATAAGATCTGCGATGCTGTCAAGGCACCTTGCCAGCACATTTTCCTCGTTTTTTACGATCATACACAAGCTTATCGTTATCATCTGCTCACTCCTTACTTTTTCCCTGCCACCACACAATAATCGGTTACTACGATCTGCAGCGTCCGGTTGCCGCCGTATTCATTGATGGAAGGATAATAGGCAAATCCTATATCAATTTCATTGGACCGGTTCTGGTACATTTTCTGCAATTCGCTGTCTCCCCATATTTCACATACAAATTCTTCAAACACATCGATATCACCAAAATATACTGCTTTTATGACATACCCTTTTTCATTTGCCACTTTCATACTCAGCACATTTCTATTTTTTCCAAGCCGCGATGCTTCCAGTATATGGAAATGTTGTTCTGCAAATACCGGCTTCGGATTTCCTACGCCAAATGGCTCCAGCGTCTGCAATTCTTCAATCAGCGAAATCGATATATACTGCACCGGCATCGCCACATCAATCCATAATTCCGGCACAAAATCAGTTTCTGTAAGTCCCGCTTCCGCATTCAACCGCCTCTCTAACTCCGGGAGATCGTTTTCATGCAGTGTCATTCCGGCTGCCATTTTGTGCCCGCCAAAACGAACCATCAGATCTTTGCATGCCATCAATTTTTCAAACATATGATAGGACTCGATGGACCGTCCGGAACCTTTTACAAGTCCGTCTCCTACCGGACAGAACACGATTACGGGGTGATGGTATTCTTCTTTTATCCTTCCCGCCACAATTCCCACAAGACTTTCATGGCAATCCGGCAAAAGCACAATATGTACCGGCGCATCTTCTTTTCCGCTTTCCTGCAATATCTCAAAGGCACGCTTTGCAGCCTCTTCTGTCATTTGCTTTCTGGTATCGTTGATGTCTTTTAATTGGCGCGCCATTTGCAATGCTTTTTCCTTATTGGTTTCCTCCAAAAGTTCAAATGCTCTCGTCACAGTGTCAATTCGCCCCGCCGCGTTAAAGCAGGGACCGAGAATAAACCCGATATGGTACGCCTCAAGTTCTTTTCCACTTAATTCCTGTACTTCCAACAAAGCGCGAAGCCCTGTATTTTTTGTATGTTCCAATGCCCGCAGCCCGGATTTTACCAGCCCGCGGTTTTCGCCTTTTAATTCCATAACATCCGCAACGGTCGCAATCGCCGCATATTCGAGCAAGTCCTCACGTTCATCGGGCGAGATGCCCTCTTTTTCATACAAGGCACCGATCAGCTGAAATGCCACGCCGGCACCGCAAAGTCCTTTAAACGGATATCCACAGTCCTCTTGCTTATGATCTACGATAGCATCTGCCAGCGGCAGCTCTTCCTGCACTTCATGGTGGTCGGTAACAATGACTGTCATCCCTTTTTCCTTGGCATACCGTATTTCTTCATTGGCGGCGATTCCATTGTCACAGGTAAGCAGAATCTCCGCGCCGGTCTCTGTCGCCTCATCCACAATCCGTCGGTTTACTCCATATCCTTCCGCCACCCGGTCCGGTGTATAAATCTTGCTATGTATTCCAACTTTTTCCAGTCCTTTTTTCAAAATGATCGCCGAAAAAATTCCATCGCAATCAAAATCAGAAGAAATTGCCACTAATTTTTCTCTATTTTCGCGCAGAATCTGCACCGCCTTCTCCATGTCCTTGAAAAGCCACGGCGAATGCAGCTGTTTCCAGTCTGCCTGCATGTAATTTTCAATTTCTTCCTCTTGTACTTCTCTATTTACAATGCATCTTGCCAGAACCGGCGATATTCCAAATCTTTCACTGATCTTACGGAAATCTGCCCGTTTGGTCTGAAGCATCCATTTTTTACTTTTATGTTTCATTGACTCTTTCCTTTTACCAATTCTTATTTATAATAATAAGGCAAGATTTCAGAACATACAATATGAAAAATATGAATTTTTTATTAACTTCGTTTCACTGTGGGAAAGACCGTCTGAATGATACGGTCTATTTCTTTTGTATTTAACACTTTTTCAGAAGATTCAAATGTCATAATAAGATTTCTTCCCTGTATATACCCATTTTCGGCATAAGATCCTATTTTTTTCATTGTGTGGCTGCAATATTCCTCATCTCCCATCATTCCAAAGTGTTCCCATACAATTTCCTTTCTAGTCTCTCTATTTAAGCACAAAAAATCCGGATAAATTTCTCCTCTTCCTTTTAAATAAATAGGATATTCATAACGATACGGAACCCCTGATTGATAGAGCTTATCCGCAATTATTTTCTCCGATTTTGACCGCACTCTTTCCCCTTTTTGCGTATAAATTTCCTGCGTATTTTCCCAATAATCATTTCCCTTATATTTTTTCGCAAGCCATTTTTCCACAAATATTTCTTCCGGCTCAATCCATGGTTTCACAAGCCGTTTTCTTCCCTCACTCAAAGAATCATACACCTTTTCAATTTCCCTCGGATCATACTTTTCTAATACTTGTTTTACCTGTTTTTCTTGTTCTAAAACCTTTCTCAGCACCGCCTCATTATAATCCCTCATAGCTATTTTCCTTGCAATTTCCTGGTCTTCTTTTTTCAAATATTTCCACTTATCCCCTTCTTTAATGTAATATAACATTTGATTTCTGTTTTTACTTGTCTTCATTCTTCCTGTTGGAACATTTTTTAATTGATCTTGAATTTTATCTTTTAAGAAAAGCAGTTGCTTGTATTCTTTCTGTAATTGTTTTATAATTGTATCTTTCATCTGGTATCCTCCCTTTATTTTCTAATGAGTAACTATTCAGGCCCCTCCCATACATTCGCATTTTGAACACTTCGTGTTCTTTCCCGCCTTTGACAAGGCTAAAAATGCTCATATAGGGAGGGGAGCCCTATTAGGATCTAAATGTATGGAAATCAAAGTCTCTTACGTGCAAGCACGACGATTCATTGATTTCCATACATTGAATCCTGAATAGTTACTTTACTGGAAATTATTGATTCGATTGAATCTTGTTACTAGAATTTTGATAGCAGGCATGCCAAACCCTGCTTTTCGGCCTGCGGCATGACTCAAATCTGCACCACGGTCATGCCTAAACCTGCTTTTCAACCTCGCGGCATGACCCAAATCTGCACCACGGTCATGCCTAAAACGCTTTTCAGCTCTGTGGCATGACCCAAATCTGCACCACGGTCATGCCTAACCCTGCTTTTCAGCCTGCGGCATGACCATCCCCGGATTCGTCCCCCTAATTAACCTAATTAAACCCATAAATCTTACGAGAAATCGCATACGCCCACACTAACATCTTGCGGCCCGCTTTTCCGCGGATCTGCATCGGACGGCTGAGAACCTGGTGATTGACCAGACGAAATGTTCCCTTACTGCTCGCTTTCAGATAGTGCCAAAGTTCGGCACGCTTTGTCAGGCTTTCTTCCGAACCTTCCTTGATCAGGAAAATAGAGCTGACGGTCATCATCATCGCAAGATATTTTACCATGTAATCTTTGAGTTTCTTATTGCGGATTTTTGTAAGATCATAAGCATCGATCATAATCTTGTTAACTTTGATCTGCTGGTCGATGCGACCGATCATCACTTTTTCATTTACGGACTGATCCTCGCGGCCGATGTAATAACGGTACAGATCGACGTCCATATAATACATTGTTTTTACATTTGGAAGTGGTACATATACAAAGATATTGTCCACGTAAAATGTATGCTTCGGAAGTTCCAGACCACAGTCATGAAGCATCTGCGTACGGTAAATCACCGAATGCATCAGGATATTCTGGCTGATCTTAAAACGCTTGACATCGCTCCAGCCAAATACTTCTTCTTCCGGAAATACACCTTCATAACGAATCACTTTGTGTTTGTGCTCACTTGGTTTCTCATATACATAATTTGCCAGGAACATATCTACCATATTTCCTTCTTTTACCATCTGACGCAGCTGATCCATCACGCGCAGAAGGGCATCGCGGTCCAGCCAATCATCGGAATCCAGCACTTTGTAATAAAGGCCCTTGGCATTGCAGAGGCCGGCATTGACAGCCTCGCCGTGCCCACCATTTTCCTGATGGATGGCACGGATAATCCCCGGATATTTTGCTTCAAACTCATCGGCAATCTTCGCCGTATCGTCTTTGGATCCGTCGTCAACAATCAGGATCTCGATGTCTTCCCCACCGACCAAAGCACTTTCGATGGCATGTTTCATATATTCCTGTGAATTGTAGCAAGGAATTGCTACGGTCAATAATTTCATAATTCATTCTCCCATTATCAGTTAAATTTCCTGCGCAAAGTCAAGCGCACGCTCGACAATTGCATCAATATTGTAGTATTTGTACTCTGCCAGCCTTCCTAAAAAATGGAAATTCGGAACCTCTTTCACATACGAGACATATTTCTCATAAAGCGCATCATTTTCTTTATTGTTGATCGCATAATAAGGAATCTGTCCATCCTTTGCCTCATATGGCATCGGATATTCGCGCATGATCGTCGTCTCCGGATCCTCTTTCTGGTCAGTGAGATATTTGAACTCCGTAATACGTGTAAAATCCTCGCTTACAGTATAATTCACTACACCGTGGCTTTGGAAAAACGGCTGTTTCAAATGTTCAAACTCAAAATGAAGCGAACGGTAAGGAAGTCTGCCAAAACGCACATCAAAAAACTCGTCGATTGCTCCGGTAAAAATAATCTGGCCCGTAAATGGCTCGCCTTCAAACAAAATCTTGTCTTCCGCTTCCGGCTGTATCGCCAGAACTTCTTTTGCCTGGCAGTTCAGACGAATGTCAATTCCCGGAAAATCGAGCATTTTTTCAAACAATTCGGTATAGCCCGGTATCGGCATTCCCTGGTAGGTATCCTGAAAATAGCGGTTGTCATGGCTGACAAGAACCGGCACTCGTCCGGACACAGAAGGATCGATCTCCTTTGGTGTCTTTCCCCATTGCTTCATAGTATATTTCAAAAACACATTTTCATACACATATTCTGCAATTTCCTTTAGTTCTGCGTCCTCTTGATTCATCAGTTCAAGAATCGGAACACGCGCACCCTCTCCAAATTTCTGAATCAATTTTTCTTCCATCTTCGGCGCACGTTCTCCGAAAACCATCGCAAGTGTATTTAAGTTAAATGGAATCGGCAGTTCTTTTCCATATACATTTCCCACCACTTCGTGCCCAAAAGAAAACCACTCGGTAAAACGGGAAAGGTAGTCATAGACCCGTTTGCTGTTTGTATGGAAAATGTGGGGGCCGTACTGATGGATACGGATTCCATATTCATCCGGCAGATCATAGCAATTTCCACCGACATGATCTCTGACATCCAGAATCAATACCTTTTTCTCTTTTTTTTCCGCCAATTCTCTGGCTGCTACTGCGCCGGCAAAACCACAGCCGACAACAATACAATCATATTTCTGCATCTATTTTTCTCCAATCTGTTAGTCCAAAAAGCGCATCTTGCTTTCTCCGTCTTTGCGCTTTGTCGGCGCGGAAACCGGCTTACGGTTCAGACCAGCCGCATCTCCGAATCCCTTGGCAAATTTTTCCTTACACACTGGGCAATACCGTCCGGTCTTGATCGTCGCACCGCAGCCTTCACATTCGATACCAATCGGTGAATCATCCGCAAAACTAAGTCTTTCTTCACGAATCCAGCGTTTGATCTGTTTTGCCGGAATGTTCATTGCCTCCGATAATTCGGCAATTCCCGTGTGGGGATGTTCATATACATATTTTTTCACTTCCGGAAATTTGTCATCAAATTCTTTTAGGCAAACCGGACAGATTCTCGGTCCACTGATATGATTAAATAATTTTCCGCATCTTGAACAAGTTGTTACGTCCATAATGTCCTCCATTTCCACGCATCCACTGAGGGACACATTTTCTTCGCTTACTATGCTGTTCCAATACACAAACTGACAAAACAGATTTTCTCTGCGCCAGCTCTTTTTAACACATTTCCGCAAGCTTCCAGTGTCGCCCCGGTCGTATAAATGTCATCAACAAGAAGAATCCGTTTTCCCTGCACCAGTCTCGTCACCGCAAACCCTTTTTGTAGATTCGCTATGCGCTTGTGCACATCGAGCGTTTTCTGCGGTTTCGTATCCTCGGTCCGGACAAGCACTTCCGTCTGCACCGGAATATTCAGACATTCTCCCAGTTTTTCCGCAAGAATCTCAGCCTGATTAAATCCTCGAAAACGAAGCCGTTTTTTATGTACAGGAACCGGCATGATCATTTCCATTTTTTCCCTTTGGATCCATTCACCAAATGCCTGCGCCATGCGCTCTGCAAAAAAATATCCAATCTCAAAACAGCCTTCGTATTTGAATTGGCGGATGACTTGCTGCATCCGCTCATCATAGCGATACAATGCCTTTCCGCCCGATACGATAAACTCTCTTTTGGCGCAGTCTTCACAAAGTTCCTGCGTCAGATCGTCGACTGGTTTGGAACACCTTTTGCAACGTGGCTCCGTGATTGCATGAAGCTGCCTGTCACACGTTTCGCACAACATTTCCGTGCGTCTGCCAGGCATCGTTTTTCCACACGCCGCGCATTTGTGGGGGAATACAAGAGTCATCAAAAAATCTTTCATGCATTTCCTTTCCCATACTACACATACCCAATTTTATTTTATCAAAAAACTACTCATTTTGCAATTCCTTTAGCCGAATTTGCAACGTAGAATATCTTTTTTGTTCCGATTCATTGTGAATCATATCAAGAACCGTCTTTTTGCGTCCCACGATCGTAACACATTGTTTTCCTCGTGTAACCGCCGTATAAAGAAGATTTCGGTTAAACAGTACCCGCGGGCCGTGAAACAATGGGATCACAACCGCCGGATATTCGCTTCCCTGCGATTTATGAATGGTAATCGCATAAGCAAGTTCCAATTCTTCCATATCGCCGGTCGTATACGTGACATGTTTTTCTTCATCAAAGACCACTTTGACTTCTTTGCTGTAAAGGTCAATCTCCTCGATAATTCCGCAGTCGCCGTTAAATACGCCGGTTCCTTCCTCGATCACCACACCATGATACCCCAATATTTTCCAAGGCATCTGGTAATTATTTTTGATCTGCATCACTTTGTCGCCCTGGCGGAAAATGGTATCATGCACCGTCATTTCCGGTTTTCCCGGTGATTCCGGATTCAGATAGCGCTGTAAGATCTGATTGCAGCGGATCACGCCAAGTTCCCCTTTTTTCATCGGGGTAAGCACCTGCACATCAAACGGCGTACAATCTGTGTATTTTGGCATCTTATCCCGCACAAGCCAGAGCATCATCTGCAGAACACCATGCTCATCCTCACGTTCCATACAGAAAAAGTCACGGCTTTTATTGTCCAGTGTAATCGATTCCCCTTTGTTGATCTTGTGCGCATTCACGACAATATCGCTCTTTGCCGCCTGTCGAAAAATCCGCTCCAATTTCACCACCGGGCAGCATTCTGACTGAATGATGTCGCGAAGTACATTTCCAGGCCCGACGCTTGGGAGCTGGTTCACATCCCCGACAAGGATCAGCCGCGTTCCAACGGAAATGGCCTTAAGCAGACTGGTAAACAGATAAATGTCGACCATCGACATCTCGTCAATAATGATAACGTCGGTTTCAAGCGGATTCCATTCGTTGCGCTCAAATGCCTCCGGGGTCTCGCGGCGTTCTTCCACGCCATCTGCAGAATCCATGCCTGCCCCATTGTAACCGAGCATACGGTGAATCGTCTGCGTTTCGTGGCCGGTCGTCTCGCTCATCCGCTTTGCCGCGCGGCCGGTCGGAGCCGCCAGAAGAATGCTCTGCCCCTCTTCTTCCAAAAGTTTTATGATCATATTGATCGTGGTCGTCTTTCCGGTTCCCGGTCCTCCGGTAATAACAAGAAGTCCGTTTTTTAAGGATTCAAATACTGCCAGCCGCTGTCTGTCATCCAGATGAATGTCGGATTTTCGCTGCAGTTCCTCCAATATCCGTTCTTCGTCAATTCCCGATTTGTGCGTCACACTTCCGATATCCAGAAGCATCCGCGCGCAGTTCATTTCGCCATAATACAAAGATGGCAGATAGACCTTTTCGCCATCCCTCACGAGGCTTTTGTCGTATTCCATCTCTTCCTGCACATGCATCAGCTGCTCGACGCTCACGCCCAAAAACTCGATGCAGTGGCGGTACAATTCCTCATTCGGCAGATAAATATGCCCGGACGCTGTCGCCAGTGTCAGCACATAAAGGATTCCTGCGCGGATACGGAAATCGGAATTTCGGTCAAGCCCGGATTTCATCGCAATATTGTCAGCGATCCGGAATCCCACGCCCCGGATGTCTTCTGCCAGCCGGTAAGGATTTGTTTTTACAATTCCATACAGATCTTCTTTATACGTTTTGTATATTTTTACAGCGAGCTGGTTGCTGATGCCGTATTGCTGCAAAAAGAGAAGGGCATTGCGCATTTCACGTTTTTCCTCAAACTGCTCCGCAATATCCATCGCCTTTTTTTCGCTGATTCCCTTTACTTCGCTGAGCCGCTCCGGCTCTTTTTCAATGATATCAAATGTCTTATCCCCGAATTTATCTACGATCCGCTTGGCAAGTCCGCCTCCGATCCCTTTGATCGCACCGGATGCCAGATATCTCTGCATCGACAACGCATCATCCGGCGAGCGGCTTTCACTTTTCTGCACTTTGAACTGTTCATGATACGTCGGATGCGTCACCATATCACCATACAGTGTAAGATACTCCCCTTCGTTAATGAACGGAAATGTTCCGACACACGTATCCAGATATTCTTCTCCCTCTTCCTGCGAGACAAATTCAAATACGGTATATCCATTTTCCTGATTGCGATAAATGATATGCTCCACATATCCTTTTTTTTCTTCCATCGTCTCTCTCCTGTATAAGTTGACAAAGCGCCCCTTGCCAGAATGCAATGGGCGCTCTTTTCTCGTTGTTTTATATTTATTCCGTTTTTGCCGTCGTTTCTGTCGAAGTGGAAATGCCGGAATTTCTCGCCATTGACTCATACAGCATCTGCGCGATGCCAAGTCCCTGGCCGCTGGAAACCATCGTCTCTGCCATCGACTGATACATCTGGTCACCGAACATATCGGTGTACTCATTTCCCTCTTCATCATCATCACTGAAGAGTTTGGCAGATTCTTCCATATTTTCAAACATTTTCTGTAACAGATAGGCTTCGAAATTTTCACAGGCTGACATCATTTCGTCATCGGTGCCTGCGTCTTTGATCTGGCTTGTCAACTGATCTGCCGACGCGGTACTTTTCAAAGCCGCACTGGACAATGTCGATGTGCTTCCAAGGCTGTTATACAGATCATTTACCGATAATGACATCAAATCCCTCCTTACTTTCTATCAAGAACGAAGATTATTCGCCTGCTGTAGCATCTCATCGGATGCCGTGATCGCTTTCGAGTTCATCTCGTAAGCACGCTGCGCGATAATCATATTTACCATTTCATCTACTGCCTGAACATTGGAACCTTCCAAATATCCGGACACAATCTTCGAATTCAGCTGATTTGCCATATAAATCGTCGGCTGGCCGGAAGCCTCTGACTCTTTCATGATCGTATCGGAACTTCTTTCCAGGCCTGCCGGGTTTGGGAAATTGGCAAGCCCGATCTGAATTCCCATCAACTGTGCATTTCCCGTATTGTCCGGATACATAAAGTTTCCAAACTGGTCAACAGACAATTTAGAAGAGTCCGTTCCCGCTGGGAATGTGATTGGATTCCCATTGACATCCAGCACCGGATTTCCGTTAGAATCGGCAAGTGCCAGTCCGTCCTCGGATACAGCTACGTTAAAATTACCATTTCTTGTATATCCGATCGTACCGTCATTTTGGCGAACCATGAAAAATCCTTCACCCTCGATCGCATAATCAAAAGCTCCACTGGACTCTAACAAAGCGCCCTGCGTGAAACTGGACACGATCGCTGCCGGGCGGACACCAAGTCCTACCTGTGCGCTGACCGGTTTCGGATCTCCTTTGCTGTCATACGATTTCTGCTGTAATGTCTGATAAATAAGCGATTTAAAATTTACCGCTTCCGTCTTATATCCTGTTGTATTAATATTCGATAAGTTATTCGAAATAGTATCTAAGTTTGTCTGCTGTGCAACCATTCCGGATGCCGCAGTCCAAAGTGAACGCATCATAGGCTCATCCTCCTGTCATCAACTCAGTCGTCCTACCTGATTTACTGCCTTTTCCAGCATCGAATCCTGCGAACGAATCATTTTCTGATTTGCTTCGTATGCTCTCGTTACAGTAATCATATCGACCATTTCCGACACAACATTAACATTGGATTGTTCTGTATATCCCTGCAGAACCGAAGCATTGGATGTCATTTCAGTCGCTCCGTCTACAACACGGTAAAGATTATCGCCCGTTTTCAATATGTAATCATAATCTTCAAAATCTACAATCTTCAATGTGTCTTTTACTTCTCCATCCACGGTAATTCGGCCGCTGTTATCAATCGTGATATCTTTGGCATTCGGATCGATCTGGATATCTCCACCGCTTCCCTGTACACGATTTCCCTGTGAATCCACAAGATATCCGTCCTTGGTCAACTGAAAACTTCCATCTCTGGTGTATCTTGTTACTGTTTCCCCTTTGGCATTTGTCGTCGTGATCGTAAAAAATCCACTGCCACTCAATGCCAGATCCAATGGTGAACTCGTTCCGCGAATCGAACCCTGCGAATAATCCGTATATACTTCACCAACTTTTACCCCCAGACTCATCGTCCCGATCGCCTGGTTGTGATATGCTTGAGATCCATCTCGTATTTTGATTGTCAGCAATTTATCAAACGACTGGCTGCTCACACTCTCCTGCTTATAGCCGAGAGTGTCCGCATTTGCCAGATTATTTGATATTACGTCCAATCGTTTTTGCTCGTTGACCATCCCTGTCCAACCCGTATAAAGACCTCGTAACATAGGCTTCCTCCTATTTCTCTCCGGATGTTCCACTCAAAAACTCTACATACTTACCTGTTCCGATAGCAACTGCTGTCATCGGTTCTTCGGCCGTCATCGTCGTGATTCCGGTCTTGCTCTCGATCAATTCTTCCAATCCATACAAAAGGCTTCCGCCTCCGGTCAGGACAATTCCTCGATCGGCGATATCTGCCGCCAGTTCCGGCGGTGTCTTCTCCAATACACTGTGAACGGCATCCACGATCTGAAGTGTCGTATCGTGAAGTGCTTCCTCTGTCTCTTTGGAGGTAACTGTGATCGTCTTTGGCAGACCGGTTACCAGATTTCGTCCACGTACATCGACGGTCTCGACTTCCGGCCGTGGATATGCAGAACCGATACGGATCTTAATATCCTCTGCGGTTCTTTCTCCGATCAGCAGATTGTGTTTCTTTCTCATATAACGAACGATCGCGTCATCAAAATCATCGCCGGCAATCTTAATGGATGTACTTACAACGGTACCTCCCAAAGAAATGACAGCAATATCCGATGTACCACCACCGATATCTACGATCATATTTCCACAAGGACGCGCGATATCAATTCCCGCACCAATGGCTGCGGCAATCGGCTCCTCGATGATCTTTACATCTCTTGCGCCTGCCTGAAAAGCAGCATCTTCTACAGCTTTTCTCTCAACTTCCGTAACTCCGCTCGGTACGCAGATACTGATGAGCGGTTTGCGGAATCTCTGTTTTCCAACGGCTTTCGAGATAAAATATTTCAACATTTTTTCTGTCACTGTATAATCAGAAATAACGCCCTGACGAAGCGGACGTACGGCTACAATATTTCCCGGAGTACGGCCAAGCATCAGTCTGGCTTCTTCTCCAATCGCTTTGATTCGATTTGTGTCTCGGTCAAATGCCACTACACTTGGTTCTTTTAAAACAACACCTTTTCCTTTTACATATACAAGGATACTCGCTGTTCCCAAATCTATTCCAATGTCCATGACGTTCTCCTTTCTTCCTCTTCTTAGTCAATCGAACATATCATCTATTCCTATATCTACTTAATCTTACGTAAACATACCTACTTTAATTATAAACGCATTCTGGATTTTTTCAATCGTTTTTTTTAAATTTAACATATATTTCACATATTAACAAAATTTACTCATCCAGTGCGGCTTTTATCATGATTGCACATTCCACACGTTTTTTCTGAAGTGCGCAGCCGATCTCGTAAGGCTGGTTGATGTCACCATGCATATTATAGGCATTTGCGGCACATCCACCGCTGCAGTAAAATTTGGCAAAACAGTTGCGGCATTCTTCTTTCGCATAGACATTGCACAGTTTGAATTCATCGCGAACCGGCTCATTGACAATGCCGTCGTCCACATTTCCCAAAAGGAAATCTTCATTTCCCACAAACTGGTGACATGGATACAAGTCGCCCCAAGGAGTTACTGCCAGATACTCGGTTCCCGAGCCACAGCCGGAAAGTCGTTTGTACACGCATGGCCCGCCAGTCAGATCGATCATAAAGTGGAAGAAGTTGAATCCATTTCCTTCTTTTTCGCGTTTGATCATTTCTTTCGCAAGGCGGTCATATCCCTCGCAGATTACCGGAATGTCTTCTTCGCGGATCGCATATGGTTCACTCGGATCTGCCACAACCGGCTCAACCGAAATCTGCTTGAATCCCTCATCGGCAAGATGAAGCACATCTTCCACGAAATCCAGGTTATAATGGGTAAATGTTCCGCGCGCATAATAACGGTTCTGTCCGCGGCTTTCTGCTACTTTTTTGAATTTATCCAAAATGAGATCATAACTTCCGTCGCCGTTTTTATTTGGGCGCATGTGGTCATGAACTTCTTTTCTTCCATCGATACTGAGGACAATATTGTCCATCTCTTTATTGGCAAACGCAATGATATCGTCATCCAAAAGCACACCATTGGTCGTCAATGTAAAACGAAAATGCTTGTCATAGGGCTCTTCCAGACTTCTTCCGTAAGCAACCAGTTTTTTTACGACATCAAAATTCATAAGCGGCTCTCCCCCAAAGAAATCCACTTCGAGGTTGCGGCGGCTTCCGGAATTTTTCACCAAAAAGTCCAGCGCTTTTTTTCCGACTTCATAACTCATCAGTGAACGGTCTCCATGGTACTCGCCCTCGCCGGCAAAACAATAACGGCAGGAGAGGTTACACGCATGCGCGATGTGAAGGCACAATGCTTTTACCACGGTCTGGCGTTTTTTGAAATCGATCACGCCGTCTTTATACGTATCTTCTGTAAACAAGGTACCATTTTCCCGCATTTCTTCCAGATCCTGGTACAATTCTTCCATTTCCTCTTCTTTTACTTCCGGATATTTTTTCAAAATTTCCGCTGTGATCTCTGCTTTTTCTTTTGTCTCATACATCCCGATCACATCATATGCCACGTCATCTACGACATGGATCGAGCCACTGTTTACATCTAAAACTATATTATAACCATTATTTTTATATTGATGAATCATCTTTTTATCCTCATTCCGTTTTGAATTCAAAGGTTGTTTCGAGGCAGCCGCCTCAAAATCACAATTTTCAATAAGAAAGGACTTTACCCGACCCAAATCAGGCAAGTCCTTTGCCACTTTTCGTACTTCTCCGATACAATCTGATCTTACTTGTTCTCGCAGCTCTGGTTTCCTACTGTACAAGATGTCTTACAAGCAGACTGGCAAGATGTCTGGCACTCACCGCATCCACCTTTTTTCATTGTATCTTTCAAATTTTTTGTTGTCAGAGTTTTAATTCTTTTCATGATAATCAGTTCCTCTCATATTTATCGTATTATGGTTTAGTATATCACAACTTTTTCTCAATTTCAATGGGGATTTGGCATTTATTTTTCAATCAAATCTTCCATCGCGCAGCCAAGTGTTTTAGAAAGACGATATACCGTATCCGCGCTTGCTTTATTTATATCTTTATTGCGTTGCTCATACATCTGAATGGAGCGAAGGCTGACATTGGATTTCTGCGCAAGTTCGGATTGGGTACAACCGTATGCGGCCCGAAGCTGCTTTAAGTTTGTGTCTGGAAAATACTCCTTAATTCGTTCATTTACAATATCCGCAAACTTGGAGACATCTGCCTCATGGAGTGTGTAGTACATTTGCTGAAAATCCTCAAATGAGAACGCTTTGAAAATTTCACTGTACTTTCTTGCCGAATCCCATTGATAATAGGCAACCGCCCAACCAACCCAGTATTCTTTTGACCGACCAAAATGTTCCTCGGGTTCGTCGGTAATTTCTTTTCCCATTGTTTCCAAGATGATTTCACGCACTATTTCTATCCCGCTTTTTCCGGCAACATAGATCGGCTCACCATTTTCCATTCTTTTACATACGGTACTTGCCAAAAAAAGTTTTACAAAATCACCGCCCGCAATGTGGCAAGTATTTACGGCATAATCAAAAGCATCCCCCAATACTGCCTGCGCCTTATTTCGATATATTTCTTGGTATGCGTGGATCGTCATTTGTAATACCTCCTCTGATAATATCCTGAATATACAAGCCATCGCTTTCTTCCTCAATCATTTCAAGATAATGCCGGTTTGCTTCGTCATCTCTTGCTTTACGAAGCACGTAAAACTCTTCTTTTTCAGCTACATCAAAGCCCTCAAACTGAATGCGGGAGAATGCAAACTTGGATTTCAAGACGACCTGTTCACCTAATTTGCCCAGACGCATCGCTCTTGCAAGCTGCTCCACAGAAATTCCGTTATTCAAGAAAGACTCGGCATAATCAAAATAGGAGTCATCCGCACGATAACCCGTTATCAAATCGTAAGCATTCACATTAATACCAAAGTTATCAATCAAATACCTCTTAGCTCTATGTGCAACAGGCGTTTTTATCGAAAACAAACGATGTTCGACCAAAACTGCGATCCAGTTCAAAATCGTATAATCCGGACTGTTCAAATTTAGTATGTTCAGATATTCGGTGTCCAATGTATATCGATTTGAAAAGCCATCTCTAAGAGAGGAAACCGCCCATTCTTTCGCAAGTCCCTCACTCTCCGTGCAGTAAAACCCCAGCCCGAAATCATTATTCTTTTTTCCCTCGCCAAAAACAGGGGTTTTCACAACTTTTTCCGATCCATGAAATAACGTGATTTTTTTGTCCATTTGCAATTCCTCCAATCCCGTTTTACCATTGTATCACTACAGTGATATTTCGTCAAGTTGTTTCAAGTAATATCGCGCGGATTTGACATTTTCTTCTTTCTGTGATAGGATAACACCATCATTATTTAACTGCCACCGGGTAGAGTGGTGCGAAGAGCACCCGCAGATACATCGTTAGGTCTTAGAAGATGTGTCTACGGGTGCCCTTTTTATGGAGGTTTTCGTATGAGTAAGAAAGTATTATCTTATTTTTCAATCGGCGAATGGATTTTGTGGTGTTTTTCCGTACTGCTGATCATCGTATCTTTTTATATTTGGGGCGGAAATGGCTTTTTAACACTTATCGCGTCCCTTATCGGCGTCACATCCATTTTGATCAACGCAAAAGGAAATCCGCTCGGCCAGCTGCTGATGATCCTTTTCAGTCTGCTGTACGGAATCATTTCCTATTCTTTTTCGTATTACGGCGAAATGATCACTTACCTCGGAATGACGATGCCAATGGCTGTTTTTGCCCTGATTACCTGGCTGCGTCATCCTTACAACGGAAATCGTTCCGAAGTCCAGGTCAACTCGATCACAAAAAAAGAAACGGCTGCGATGCTCCTTGCCGCCGTCCCGATCACTGCCATATTTTACCAGATACTGAACTATTTTCACACCGCAAATATTGTGCCAAGCACGATTTCCGTCACCACAAGTTTTGTTGCTGTTTACCTGACATTTCGCCGCAATCCGTATTTCAGTCTGGCTTATGTTGCCAACGATGTCGTCCTCATCGTCTTGTGGACGCTGGCAAGCCTCTGCGACAAGCGGTATATCGCGGTCATCGTGTGCTTTGCGATGTTTTTGGTCAACGATATCTACGGGTTTATCAGCTGGCAGCGGATGAAGGTAAAGCAGGGGGTGTTGTGGTAAAATATAGTTGTAACATCCCGGCCTAATGAGTTATAATCTTACTA